>Ga0208648_1000006_pt1 | contig 230230 bp, 173 predicted proteins | sample AntAceMetag02UKL_FD_184772 | JGI IMG/M metagenome (GOLD analysis project Ga0208648, IMG submission 184772) | Saline lake microbial communities from Ace Lake, Antarctica - Antarctic Ace Lake Metagenome 02UKL (SPAdes) (version 2) | ecosystem: Environmental > Aquatic > Non-marine Saline and... | reverse complement strand
AAGCATTGGTGAAGGTAAAGTCTACACAATAATAATATTGCAAAGTATATAAGCTTTGGAAAAGACATCAATGCTTGCCAGGATTTTTAGTTTTAATGAGTCAATACTTAGAAAGCATTAAATTGCTGGTAATAAGCAAATTTAAGAATGAAAACATTCTTTCCCAAATTCAGATCCCCAACTTCAAAAAACAGAAAATCCTTTTACCTAATTACTCATACCTAAGTGCTTTGGCAGGAACAATTCGAGTGATATAATAGGATGGAATAACCAGCACCAAGACCGAAACTAAAAATGTACCAAGGTTTAATAAAAATACATACGTCCAATGTAATTCAACAGGAACATAATCAACATAATATGATTCAGGCGACAAGCCTATTAATCGGAAATTCAATTGTACAAAATAAAATAGTAAGCCAATAATATTACCCCAAATCATTCCCTTTATAATTATTCCGGAAGCCTGATAAAGAAATATCTTACGAACGGAGCTGCTATTTGCACCCAGCGCTTTTAACAAACCAACCATGCTGGTACGCTCAATAATTAAAATCAATAGAGTTGAGACCATAGTTATTGTTGCCACAATTATCATCAAAACAAGTATAACTATAACATTCATATCAAGGAGGTTAAGCCAATTAAATATTTGTGGAAATTCATCATAAACAGTAATTACCGATAGATTATAAGGAATATCATTATATAGCTCAAATGATGTGTTGTTAATATCCGCTATATCATTCAGCATTATCTCAATGCTACCAACTTCATCCGGTTTCCAGTTATTGAGCTTTTGCAAATGCCGTAAATCACCTATGATATACATATTATCAAATTCTTCCATTCCGGTATAATAAATACCACTGATATTGAATTTCCGACCTCTAGCGCGAGAATCCCCTTCATCAATAAACCACATTCGTATATTATGACCAACCTCAAGGTTAAGTTTTTGAGCAATATTTTTTGAAATTAACAATTCATTATTTTTTACAGAATCTGCAAGATTAGGATAACTACCTGCAACAATACAACTTACAAGAAAACTGCTATCATAATTACCATCAACTCCTTTAAGTATAACCCCTTGTATTTGATTATCTGTTTTTATAACCCCTGCTTTTTGAGCACTTAACTGAACATGATCTATTTTTTTATTAACTAGCAATTTACTAATAAACTCTTCAGAAACTGAAATAGGGTTTCCTTGCAGTGCTTGATTATTATCAAATGGTACCAACTGAATATGTGAGGTAAAACCCATAACTTTTTCACTTACTGATTTTTTGAAACCAATAACAATGGCAACGGATATAATCATTAACGCAAGACCTAAAGCTATACTGATTAACGAAATCCTCACAACGGGTTTTGACAGGCTCTGAAATCGACCGGTTGTTAAACGCTTTGCTATAAAATATTCAAAATTCAATTAGAGTGATTTTTATTATATGGTTCTTATTGCAAATATACACAAGATTGAATGAGTGAATACGTAAATGATTGAATGTAAAAAATGGATACATTTACACAGGAAAAAAAACTCCAATGAAAGCAAAAATACTAATAGCTATATTACTAACAATGTGGTCTTTCGCTATTTATGGTCAATCTAAAAAGCCCATGCTTGTAGAATATGATGAAATTAAAAGTGGAGCAGAGCAGTTAGATAGTTACCTTAATTTGCTGCAAAATAAAAATATCGCTGTAGTTGCTAATCCATCCTCATTGGTTGGGAATATACATTTAGTTGACACACTACTTTCGCAGAATATAAAAATCAGTAAAATTTTCTGTCCTGAACATGGCTTTAGAGGAACTGCAGAAGCGGGCAAATTAATTAAGGATAACGTAGACCCAAATACCAATGTTCCTATTATTTCACTTTATGGATCTCATAAAAAGCCAACTATTGCCGACCTTGAAAATATAGACATTGTACTTTTTGATTTACAAGATGTGGGAACAAGATTCTACACATATATTTCAACATTAACGTATGTAATGGAAGCTTGCGCAGAAAACAATGTACCTATAATTGTACTCGACAGGCCAAATCCAAATGGATATTTTATTGATGGACCGGTACTTGAAGAGGAATACAGTTCATTTGTGGGACTTCATCCAGTACCCGTAGTTTATGGAATGACAATTGGAGAATATGCCATGATGGTAGCCGGAGAACATTGGATTAACAAGGCCAATAATATTAACTTAGAAGTCATCCCTTTATCAGGATGGAATCATAATATGATAATCAAGCTGAAAACAAAACCATCACCCAATCTACCAAACTGGCAATCGGTTTATCTATACCCATCAATCTGTTTTTTTGAAGGCACAATTATGAGTGCAGGGCGTGGTACTGAGTTCCCCTTCCAGGTTTTCGGCCATCCGGAATATATGTCTGGCAGTTTCATTTTTACACCCAGAAGTAATGAAGGGGCAACTAATCCAAAATATAAAGACCAACAATGTTATGGCATCAATATAAATGTTACCGAAGAAAATTTAAGGAGAAATCCTGCTCAAATAAACTTATTCTGGCTAATCACTTCTTACAATATAATGAATAACAAAAAAGATTTTTTTAGCAATTATTTTGAAAAACTTGCAGGAACTGCTATGCTAAGAGAACAGATAATCTCAGGAGTAAAAGAAAATAAAATTAGAAAAAGCTGGCAACCCAAAATCAATAAATTTAAAAAAATAAGATCAAAATATTTACTTTACGAATAGGTCTATTTTAATAGTTTTGTATTTTAGTAAAGCGAAAAATAATTCAACAATAGAACAATAGAAACAAATTCATACTATGACATTAATAAAATCCATTTCAGGAATAAGGGGAACCATTGGAGGAAAACCCGGAGGTAACTTAACTCCTATCGATATTGTCAAATTTACAGCTGCATTTGCAACATTAATTAAAGAAAATCAACATCATAAAAAGTTAAAATTTGTAATTGGGCGCGATGCACGTATTTCAGGAGAGATGGTTGAATCATTAATTGTATCAACCTTAACAGGTATGGGCATTGACGTTATTAACACAGGGCTTTCAACCACACCAACAGTTGAAATGGCAATAATAAATTTGAAAGCTGATGGTGGTATTATAATAACAGCAAGCCACAATCCAAAGCAATGGAATGCCCTTAAACTACTTAATGGAAAAGGTGAATTTATTTCAGGCACTGAGGGAGAACGGGTGCTTAAACTTGCTGAAGATGAAGATATTATTTTTAGTGAAGTCGACGATCTGGGAAAGGTTGAGCATAACAATAAGACTATCGATGATCATATAAAGCAGATCATTAAACTTGATCTTGTTGACAAAAATATTATTGAGAAAACTGGTTTTCGAGTAGCCATAGATGCTGTAAATTCAACCGGCGGGATATCAATTCCACCATTACTTAAAGCACTTGGAGTAAATGATATTATTGAACTATATTGTGAGCCCACCGGGGACTTCCCTCATAATCCTGAACCAATACCTGAGAATCTGGGCGAAATTTGCAAGTTAGTAATTGCACAAAAAGCCGATATAGGAATAGTTGTAGATCCTGATGTTGATCGTCTTGCACTTGTTATGGAAAACGGAGAACTATTTGGTGAAGAATACACATTGGTTGCTGTAGCAGACTATATATTACAATCTCAAAAAGGGAATACCGTTTCAAACTTATCATCAACTAAAGCATTACGTGATGTTACAGAAAAAGCCGATAGAAGTTATACTGCTTCAGCAGTAGGCGAAGTAAACGTTGTTGAAAAAATGAAGGAAGTTAATGCTGTTATTGGTGGCGAAGGAAATGGCGGTGTCATTTATCCCGAGTTACATTATGGTCGTGATGCACTTGTTGGAATAGCTTTGATACTAACATATCTTGCAAAAGAAAATATCACATTAAGTGAATTAAGAGCACGTTATAATAACTATTTTGTGTCAAAAAATAGGATTGACTTAACTCCGGGAATGAATATTGACAAGATGTATAATAAAATAATAACTCATTATAGCGATTTTCCAATCCTCACAATAGATGGTGTTAAAATTGATTTTCCAGATGGGTGGGTTCATTTAAGGACTTCCAATACCGAACCAATAATGAGAGTATATGCTGAAAGTACAAGTATGGAAAAAGCAAAAAAATATGCTTTGGACGTAATTAATCTCATAAGTTGATAATTTTTAGTAACTTGCAGCTATATTGAGCAAAGATAATTTCCTTATGAAGAAACGGTATAAAAAAAAGAAATTCAAAAAATTGAATTTTATGCTTTCAGAAAGGCAAATGAAATCTTTAAAAAATTATTGCCACGCGCGAAATACTACACCTAATAAACTCATAAAGAAAAGTATTCGATTATATATTGAGAATTTTGATAAATCTGTTCCTAATAAATACCACGTTCAACATAATCAACTTGACCTATTTAATAAAGAAACGGATACATTATCAATGTTTGATTGAAGATTTTCTTTGTTAACTTTAATTATAAAATACCAAATAGCAACCAAAATGAGCCTTAAAATCTTTATCTTATCTTCTTAAAATATTTCTTCCGTAACTTTGGCTATGCAACAAATATTTTAAATCGATAAGCAGAAAAATATTTTGTTTTATAATGCACATTCTGATAACTAATTGGTATAATTAGAAAAACGAAAATTCATACCGCCTTATTTTTTTCTTAATTTTGTATTAATTTTTCATGAAAATTCATCTTGAGATATACTTATAATATGAAACTTAAAATTGGAGATAAAGCCCCTGAATTTAAAGGTGTTGACGAAAATGGAGAAAATATATCACTTTCTAATTTCAAAGGAAAGAATATTATACTTTATTTCTATCCAAAAGATAATACACCAGGGTGTACAAATGAAGCATGCAACTTACGCGACAATTATAACATGTGGCTTGAAAAGGATTATGAAGTAATTGGTATTAGTCCTGATAGTCAACAATCACATCAAAAATTTATTGATAAGCATAAACTTCCGTTTACACTTATTTCTGATCCTGATAAAGTTATAATTAAACAATATGGCACCTGGGGTCCAAAAAAGTTATATGGTCGTGAATATGAAGGGCTACTGCGTACAACCTTCGTTATTAATGAAAATGGAATCATAGAAAATATTTTTGAAAAAGTAAAAACTAAAGACCATACTAATCAAATATTAGAAACTATTAAATAAACAGGATATGACTAGCAATAAAGCAAAAGAAAACGCTGACAAGTTAAGACAAGAAAAATTAAAAGCCCTTGAGGCCACTATTGGAAATATAGAGAAATCATATGGAAAAGGATCCATAATGAGACTTGGTGATGAAGCTGTAGTAAAAGTTGCATCTATATCAAGTGGATCAATTAGCCTCGATCAGGCACTAGGAGTTGGTGGCGTTCCAAAAGGAAGGGTAGTAGAAATTTACGGACCTGAATCATCAGGAAAAACTACGCTGGCACTACATATAATTGCACAAGCACAAAAAACAGGTGGTATAGCAGCATTCATTGATGCTGAACATGCATTCGACAGATTTTATGCTGAGAAGTTGGGAGTTGACACTCAAAACTTATTAATCTCGCAACCCGATCATGGTGAACAAGCATTGGAGATTGCCGATAGTCTTATTAGGTCGGCAGCAATTGACGTTGTTGTTATTGATTCAGTAGCTGCATTAACACCCAAGAGTGAAATTGATGGCGAAATGGGTGATTCAAAAATGGGACTACATGCCCGGTTAATGTCACAAGCACTGCGAAAGCTTACTGCAAATATCAGCAAAACTGGTACTGTGTGTATTTTCATTAATCAATTGCGCGAAAAAATTGGTGTAATGTTCGGTAATCCGGAAACCACAACAGGTGGAAATGCACTTAAATTTTATGCCTCAATACGATTAGACATTCGTAGAATTGGACAGATTAAAGATGCAGATAATATTACGGGTAATCGTGTACGAGTTAAAGTTGTAAAGAACAAAGTTGCCCCTCCTTTCCGTAAAGCTGAATTTGATATGATGTACGGAGAAGGTATTTCTAAAAATGGCGAAATTATTGACCTTGGCGTCGACCACAATATTATTAAAAAAAGTGGTTCGTGGTTCAGCTATGGAGAGACTAAGCTTGGGCAAGGAAGGGATGCTGTAAAAGCCTTACTTTTAGATAACCCCGACCTTTGTGATGAGTTAGAAACCAAAATCAAAGAAGCTCTTGCTACTGATTAATACTACTAAATAAATATCTAAATAGTTTTTTACTCTTCACTTGCTAACCGGGGAATATTATGAGCAAACTTTTTCCTTTTTTATTAATAATCATTATAGTTACTATTTTTGGATGTAATAATTCAAATCAAAAAAGCCACATTGCAGCTGGTGTTAATGCCGACTCAATTTCAATTTATACAAACTTATTAAATGAAGATTCACTAAGTCCGGGTTTATGGGCATCCAGAGCTGAATTATATTTAAAAAAAGGAAATATTAATAGTGCATTACGCGATTTACAAACAGCGCTGAAGTTGGCACCCGACAACCCAAAGCTTTATATACTATTATCAGATATTTATCTTGTGCTGGGACAAACCGACAATAGTATTGCTTCTTTAAAGAAATCCATCAAACTAAAACCTGATAGTGAAATACCGTATTTAAAACTATCAGAAACATATTTACTACTTAATGAACCTGGTACTGCGATTAGATATGCTGACGAAGCTATTAATATAAACAGGCAAAATCCTGAATCATATTATGTTAAGGCGATGGGGCTTATGGATAATAATGACACATCAGCAGCAATTATAAATTTAGGTATTTCGGCCAACCTTGATTCGAATAATTATATGGCTAACATGCAATTGGGCTCGATTTATACAGCGATGGAAGACAGCTTGTCAATCACATATTTTTATAAAGCATTAAAGATCAAACCAAATGATGAGCGATCGTTATACTATATTGGAATGTATTATCAGGAGCACAACGAATTTGAAAAGGCCATTACAAAGTTTAACAAAATAACAGAGCTATATCCTGACAACAAAAGAGCATTCTATAATATGGGGTATATATACTTAGTTGAGATGGGAGATTTTGAGAATGCGAAAATTAAGTTTAAAAAAGCTATTGCGATTAACCCCAGATATGTTGAGGCTGTTTATAATTTAGGGCGTACTTACGAGGCAATGCGAGATTATCAAGCAGCTAGAGAACAGTATAAAAAAGCTTTAGAATTATTGCCAAATTATCCATTAGCAATTAAGGGAATGAACCGACTTGATGATTTATTAATTAGGAATAATTGATGTTAAACTATCTAATTTGGATAACCGCCATTATGGTTGTTTAAGAGTATTGCTCTTTGAGCTCTTTTAGTTCTACAACCATTTCTGCACTACTTGTTTTAAATTCCTCAAAAAGTTCATCAACACCATCCATATTCTTTTCAGTACCCATTATTTCAAGTTGACGAGCTTTTTGCTCCACATCTGAAGCAATAAAATTTGCTATTACTCCTTTCATACTATGGGCACTAAACTTTAAATTATCATAATCTGTAGATGCAATACTTGCGGCAATGGCATTTATTCTATCAGGATACTCATTTATAAAAATATCAATAATTTCTGCAACTATTTCCTTATCAAAATATTCAAAATTTTGTACGAATTGTGTTCTATTAATATATCCCATGGGTTATTCGTTTCAAATTAATATATAGTACTAAATATTTTAGTTTTTCGTTTGTTTTGCTTCTTATACCAACTATAACCCCATATTACCAATATAAATTGTTTCTTTTTCCCTTTCTTTTTGTTAGAGAATATTTCCAGAGCTTTGGCTATTCAAATATTTTCTGCCTCAATAAAGAAAAAAAATAATTCAATTTATTTATCGGTAATATGGAATCATAATTGGTATTACTCGAATAGGACAAAGTTAATAAAACTTTTTTCTTATAGAAGACTTATTTGTAAAAATCGCTAACCTTTAGTCTACTATAATTTTAAAACCCCAAAAGAGATCCTATTTGGAAGGTTAAAAAAGAAACAAGAAATGCCAATGCCGTTGTATAAATAGTTAGGAACAATGACCATTTCCAATTACCTGATTCATTTTTAATTGCTACAACAACCGCTATACAAGGGAAATAAATAAGTATGAACAACATAAACGACAATGCCACCAATGGAGTAAAAACATGTTGCCCCCTTTTTGGCCCGCTCTCATATTTTTGATTTTGAATTTTAGTGATAAGTAATTGATTACCTTCAACATCTTCACCTGATTGGTATAATACTCCCAAGGTACTTATAACAATTTCTTTGGCTGCAGATCCTGCAATAAGTCCTATCCCCATTTTCCAATCAAATCCGAGAGGTTCAATTACAGGTTCAACAAACTTACCAATCATTCCAATATAAGATTTTTCCTGCTTCTCACTTAGCTTTATAGCGTGTAAATTCCTTATTGAATCGGATAGTTGCTGGTGCAATATACTATTCGTCTCATGCCCTAATTGCAAATTAACAGAAGCAATCTGATCGTCATATTTCTTATCAATCTCAGCATTTAAGGGGAAGTAACCAAGTGCCCAAACAATAATTGAAGCTATTAGAATTACACCTCCCATTTTTTTGAGATATTGCTCCCCTTTAAACCATGTTTGCTTAAGTACTGATGATAATATTGGCATCCGATATGGTGGTAGTTCCATTACAAATGGAACCGTTTCTACCTTAAAAAGAGTTTTCTTCATTATCCACGCAACAATTCCGGCCAATAAAATTCCAAACATATATATACCAAATAATAAACTTCCTCTAAAATTAATAAAAAAGGCATTTATCAGCAAAATATAAACCGGGTATCTGGCGCTACATGACATGAATGGAATAATTAACATTGTAACCAATCTATCGTTTTTGTTCTCAATTGTACGGGTAGCCATAATAGCAGGCACATTACATCCAAAACCCATTAGCATTGGCACAAACGACTTTCCATGTAGACCAACTTTGTGCATTAGCTTATCAACAATAAATGCCACTCTGGCCATGTATCCAGATGCCTCCATTAGTGTTAAAAAGAAAAACAGAATAAGAATATTTGGAAGAAAAACAATTACACCTCCTACCCCACCTAATATTCCATCAATAAGCATATCTTTTATCATACCATTAGGCAACACATCTGACAATAAAGTACCTGTATAAGCCACGAGCATTTCAATCCACTGCATTGGATAATCACCTATTAAGAATGTGCTTTGAAATGTTATCCATATTGCAAATAGGAAAATAGGATAACTCATTAGCCTGCTAGTAACAATATTGTCAATAATCCTGCTTCGTGTAATTTTATTATGTCTGGGAGTTTGCTTTACAGTTTCCTTTAGTGCTCCTTCGATAAAACCATACTTAGCATCAGCAATAATTACTTCAACACTTTCATTCCTTAGCTTTGAAATAACTTCTGATTCAGCTAAAGCTTCACTTACTATTTGTTCAGCATTTTTGCAAATATTAATGCGCTTTAGCTCCTCTTCATCCTGCTCAAGAAGCTTTATAGCTAAATATCTTGGTGATACTTTATTTGTAAGTATTTTATTTTCTTCAATATTAATTAGCTCCTGAAGGCTTTTTATCGATTTTTCAAATCTTTTTCCATAGTTGATATGAACATGCCTTGTTATCGGCTCATTATCATTATAAACAGATATAATCCCATCAAATAACTTATCAATACCTTTTCCTTTTGAACCAACAGTTGGAACCATTGGAATTCCAAGCATCTTTGAAAGACGATGATAATCAAACTCATCACCTTTTTCAAGGAATTCATCCCACATATTAAGTGCAACAACAACCTTGATATCCATATCAATAAGTTGAGTTGTGAGATATAGATTTCTCTCCAAGTTGGATGTATCTATAACATTTAATACAATATCGGGTAGTTCATTTACAATATGATCCCGCACATAAAGTTCTTCAGGAGTATAGCTTGTAATAGAATAGGTTCCGGGTAAGTCAACAAGGTTAAAGGTATAACCAGCATGAACAAAGCGAGCTTCTTTAGCATCAACAGTTATACCACCATAATTACCAACTTTTTCCTTTGAATGTGAAACAAAGTTAAAGATTGTAGTTTTGCCACAGTTAGGATTACCCACAAGAGCAACATTTATCACTTTCTTTCTAGGGTTTATAGGAGCTATGGAGAGAGATTGTTCAAGCTCTAGTACACCATTATAACCATTATTCCTTACCTCATGTGAATTTCCTGTCATAACCTCTATCAGGGAAGCCTCACTTCGTCGTAGTGACACCTCATAACCCATAATATTGTATTCAATAGGGTCTAACAGTGGAGCATTTCTTACTACTATAACTTGTTTACCAACAACAAACCCCATTTCAATAATCCTCTTCCGAAAAGCACCACGCCCCCTAACCTTCATAATAATGGCTTTATCGCCACTTTTAAGCTCTGAAAGATTCATAGGGTTAGTTATTGGTAAATTGTGAATCGGAAATAATTGACATTAATAAACAAAATATTCAAATGGCAAAGTAAGTAATTGGGTTTCAATTTTCAGATACCTATTAGTAGGTATAATTATATCATATATTCAAACTAATAGCTCACAAATAGTAGCAGATTAGTAAAGCTAGTATGGTGATGAAATTTCTTCATTAAAATGTATCAAATGATGAACCTGGGTAAATATATTTCCTATTCGATATCCCCAATGGTTTGCTAATAAATTTTTACACTCACTAATAGCATTTTCGCGAGCAGGTAAATTGTTTTTTTGCATCAACATTATAAAATCCTTCATATCCTGATAAATATCAGTAATATTCTCAGAGAGGCTTGCTTTTAGCGGTTCTGTTTCGTTTATATATTGCGGATCAATTATCCAGAATTCATCATCTCTAGCAAACTTTTCTCTTAACGTAGTAAAAATCTTCTCCCATTGTTCTTCGGTAACAAATCGCTCATTTGCCTCAGGATACTCCGGGCTTATATTGGGCAATAAAGTACCTTTGAGATATAGTAAAGGCAATATACGCTGTATAAAATCAAGTATAACCTGCTTATCTTTTTTTTCGATTGTATCAAAAAAGTAGCAAAACTCGTTTGCAACAGTTGCCATTTCAATAACAGATTTTGCTAAAGTAATATCGTCAATATTGGATTCGCTCATGGTGATCTATTTTACTTGCAAAAATAAAAACAAAAAAGGAAATGAACTTAGGATTAAAAATCCTATGGCCCTTAGTTCGGGATTTTTAAACCCCGAACAGCTTTAGAACAGCATCAAGTTAATCTAAACCAAGATCACTTACGTAGCTCTTAATTTTTTCTTCAAGCTCAGCATCTACCTTGTCAAAATCTTCTTTATCATCTAGTGGCGCAACGACACCAAAATAAAATTTGATTTTAGGCTCTGTACCTGAGGGCCTTACAGTAACTTTTCCTCCATCAGCAGTAAAAAACTGCAATACATTTGAGGATGGCAAGTCAATGGATTTTTCTATTCCTGTATCCATATCTTTGCTTATGCCGGTTAAATAATCTTTAACAACAACAACTTTTGAGTTATTTAAACTAGCAGGAGGATTTGATCGATATCCACTCATTATCTCCTGAATTTCTTCAGCACCTGATTTTCCTTTACGTACAACAGAAACCAACTTTTCTTTAAAAAAGCCAAATTGCAGATAAATATCCAACAGTAAATCATAAAGGCTAACACCCTTATCAGCAGCCCATGCAGCAGTTTCGGCTATCATAGCACAGGCAATAACAGCATCTTTATCTCTTACGAAATCGCCAACCAAGTACCCATAACTTTCTTCACCACCTCCAATAAATGTTTTTTTACCTTCAAAACTCTTTATTTTATCGGCAATAAATTTAAAACCGGTAAGAACATCAAAGTGTTCAACATTATATTTATCAGCAATCTTAACAAGCAGCTCTGAAGTAACTATAGTCTTAACAATAAACTCCTTACCTGTTAGTTTACTATTATCTTTCCATTTTGTAAGAAGATAATATATCAATAATGAAGCGGCCTGATTTCCATTTAAGAGAATCATTTCATCACCTTTGCGTATGGCAATACCCACACGGTCAGCATCAGGATCGGTAGCCATTACAAGATCGGCGTTTATTGCTTTAGCTTTTTGCATCGCCAATTCAAGTGCAGCAGATTCTTCGGGATTTGGTGATTTTACTGTTGGGAAATTTCCATCGGGAGCCAATTGTTCATCAACTACATAAACCTTTTCGAAACCAAATTTCTTAAGCACTTCAGGCACGAGTGGAGCACCTGTACCATGTATATTTGTGAAAACAATTTTAAAATCTTTTTGCCTTTTTATAGCATCAGGTGATAAGGAAAGTTCATGAATACGATCCAAATATACATTATCAACTTCCTCTCCAATAATTTCAATTAATTCTTTTTTCCCATCAAACTTAACATCTGAAATATCTACTATTTTAAGAACTTCATTGATAACATTTTTATCATGTGGGCTAATCAACTGTCCACCGTCATCCCAATAAGCTTTATAGCCATTATACTCTTTTGGATTGTGCGATGCAGTAATTACGATACCTCCCTGACAGCCAAAATGCCTAATGGCAAATGATAATTCTGGAGTAGGGCGCAACGCATCAAACAAATATACCTTAATACCATTTGCCGAAAATACATCGGCGGTAATTTGAGCAAAATAGTCGCTGTTGTTACGCGAATCGCAAGCAATGGCAACTTTAATAACATCTAGTTTAGGAAAGTTCATCTTCAAATAGTTTGCCATTCCCTGCGTAGCGGCTCCAATTGTATATTTATTCATTCTATTTGAGCCAACTCCCATAATTCCACGAAGTCCTCCTGTGCCAAATTCAAGGTTACGATAGAAAGATTCGGTTAATTCCTGTGGGTCTTTTTCAATCATTTCCCTTATGGCACCCTTTGTTTCTTCATCATAGTTACCTGTTAGCCAAACATTTGCTCTATCAAGTATTTCTTTATCTATTTGTGTTTTCATGTGTTATAGGTTTTTGATATTTGTTTTTAGTCTTTACTAACATCTGCCAAATGCACTATTTGTTGTTGGGTGCAGGCATTATTTTATTAATACAAATTCTCTAAAATTAGTTTTGTCAATTATAATACTTTCTGCGTTATACGATTCAGTAAATGTTTTAGGCAATTTTGAATTTCTCTTTTTTTTCCATTTGAATTCATATCCGGATACTTTTCCCCCATTTTCTTCAACAAAATCAACTTCTTGTTGCTGTTTTGTACGCCAGAAATAGACACGTGCAAGGCTTTGTTTATACTCAATTTGTTTAATTCTTTCTGAAATTAAAAAGTTTTCCCATAATGCACCTTTGTCTATTCTTAACTCAATTGGATTAAAGTTTCCAATAACCATATTTCTAATACCATTATCATAGAAATATATTTTCTTATTTGTTTTTATTTCATTACGAACATTTCTGCTAAAGCTACTAAGTTTGAAAATGACATATCCTTTTTGCAGTATATCTATGTATTTACTTATCGTATTCTTATCAACACCAACTATTTGAGCAAGTTCAGAATAGTTAACTTCATTTCCAATTTGAAGAGCAAGAGCTTGAACTAATTTGTCAAGCACTTCTGGTTTTCTTATATCAGCATATGAAAGAATGTCTCGATATAAATAACTACTTACTAAATTTCTTAACACATTGATTTCATCTCCACCATTATTTAAGACGTCTGGATAAAAGCCATATAATAACCTGTTTTCAAGTTGTTGTTCTGCATATAGATAACCATGATGATTTTCATATTCCTCCCATGAGATTGGAAACAACTGATATTCCCATTTTCTCCCTGTTAAGGGTTCATTTATTTTGTTAGATAAATCAAAAGATGAAGAGCCGCTTGTAAATAATTGGACTTCTTTAAATCTGTCTGTTATAATTTTCATTGTAAGACCAATCCCTTCGATTCTTTGAGCTTCATCAATAAATACAAATTTATGTCTTCCTAAAATTGCTCTAATCTGTTCAGTATTTGGAACTGTTAATAAAGTTCTTGTTTTGGGGTCATCTCCATCGAGAAGTAAATAATCTTTTGATTTAAGGATTGATTCAATTAAGGTAGTTTTACCTACTTGTCTTGGTCCAATTACAACTATTGCTTTTCCTGAATCAATTCGGTTTTTAATTATTTCACTTAAATATCTTGAATACATGTTTTTGTCTCAAAAATACAACTTTTGCTTAACATATTCACATATAGTTATGGTTTTATGTGAATACATTCTCAGATTGCTTGCACCTAACTAATAAATATATGCACCCTTTGACATCTCTTTATAATTCCAGTTGATCCATCATAACCTTAAGGCTATCTAACCAGTATGGAACTTCAATCTGAAAATCACTTTTTAGTTTTGCCTTATTTAGCACGCTGTAGAATGGTCTGTTTGCCTTTGCAGAGAAATCTTTTGACTCGATGGCTTTAACATTACAATTGATATTAGCTTCCCTCATTATTGCTTTTGCGAAATCATACCAACTAATCACACCTTCATTGCTATAATGATAAATCTCTTTTATCACATTATTTCCTGTTTTCATCACAATACTCATAATAGCTTTGGCTAAATCGGCAGCATGTGTGGGGGTTCCTATTTGATCAGCAACCACACCCAGGCTGTCTCTTTCTTTGCCAAGACGAATCATTGTTTTAACAAAATTATTTCCAAACGAAGAGTAAAGCCATGATGTACGTATAATTATTGCTTTTTTGGCAAACCCCAATACAGCTTCTTCACCTTTAAGTTTTGTTAAGCCATAGTATGAATCAGGAGCAGGTGGGTCAATTTCTTCGTAAGGTTTAAAATGCATTCCATTAAAAACATAATCTGTGGACACATGTATTAATAGAACATCATATTTACTACAAAGCTGGGCTAGATTTTCGACAGCTTTATAATTAATTAACATTGCAAGTTCACGATCATCTTCAGCCTTATCAACAGCAGTATACGCAGCACAATTTATGCAAAATGAAATTTCATTGCTTTTCAGGAAAGCATCAACTTCTTCGCTATTTGTTAAATCAAGCTCTTCAATATCTGTGAAAAAAAAGTTGTAATCAGGAAACTGAGAAGATATTGCTACTATTTCTGATCCAAGTTGTCCGTTACTACCTGTGATGAGAATATTGTTCATTCTAAATATACTTTTATTAAATGAGTGTATATGTTATTACTTGAATCTTGAATAAATCAACTTCAAACATTAAATGTATCCCCTCTACCTCATATTATTATTCATTCATTACTCTTTAAGGAGACTATCAAAAAATTCAATTGTGTACCTCAGTCCTTCCTCTAGTTTTATCTTTGGCTCCCAGTTTAACTTTTCCTTTGCCAGCGAGATGTTGGGCTGCCTCTGCATCGGATCATCTGAAGGAAGATCTTCGAAAATAATTTTTGACTTACTTCCCACAATATCAATTACTTTCTCAGCTAATTGCAGAATTGTAAACTCGTCTGGATTTCCAACATTCACAGGACCAATAAAATCGTCACCGGTAGCCATCATTTTAGTCATTCCAACTATCAAATCATCTACATACTGAAAACTTCTGGTTTGATTACCTTCGCCATAAACAGTAAGATCCTGTCCTTTAAGAGCTTGCACTATAAAGTTTGAAACAACTCTACCATCATTCGGGTGCATACGAGGACCGTAAGTGTTAAATATTCTGATAATTTTAATCTTTACATCATTCTTCATGTAGTAACTCATAAATAAAGTTTCAGCCACACGTTTACCTTCATCGTAGCACGACCTAGTTCCAATGGGATTTACATGACCCCAGTAATCCTCAGTTTGCGGATGTACTTTCGGATCACCGTAAACTTCACTTGTTGATGCTTGCAAAACTTTTGCATTAATTCGTTTAGCCAAACCCAACATATTAATAGCACCCATTACTGATGTTTTAACAGTTTTAATAGGATTATACTGGTAGTGAATAGGAGAAGCAGGACAAGCAAGATTATAAATCTCATCAACTTCTACAAAGTAGGGCATTGTAACATCATGACGAACCATTTCAAAATAATGATTATCCATAAGATGTTCAATGTTTTTTTTACGTCCGGTAAAAAAATTATCAAGCGAGATAACTTCATTCCCTTCTTCAATCAATCTTTCACAAAGGTGCGATCCAACAAATCCTGCACCACCTGTCACCAATATTCGTTTCATAATGTTTGTGTTGAAAAAAGAGTCTGCTCAAAAAGTTAAAAACGTCTGTCATTCTGAGTGATAACGAAGAATCTAATATGTTGTTTAATTGTCACTTAGAGATTCTTCACTGTCGTTCAGAATAACAAAAAACTAACTTTTTGTACAACCTCTTAATAATTATTGTTAACTAAGACATGTTCACTCCAATTCCAAAGTAATCAAATCCGAAGTCTTTCATTTCACCTAAATCATAAATGTTTCTGCCATCAAATACTACAGAAGTTTTAAGTAATTTTTTTATAACTTTAAAAGCAGGAAACTTAAATTCAGGCCACTCAGTTATAAGGAATAAACCATCAGCATCAATAAGTGCTTCATACATATCGTCAACATATAAAACCTTATCGCCCATTATTCTCTTTGTTTCTTCCATTGCTGCAGGATCGTAAACTTTCACTTTTGCACCCTCAGCTAATAGTTTCTTAATAACAACTAACGATGGAGCTTCTCGCATATCATCAGTTTGAGGCTTAAATGCCAATCCCCACATTGCAAAAGTCTTTCCTTTTAGATTTCCATCGAAATACTTCATAGCCTTTGCGAACAATACGGATTTTTGTCTTTCGTTAACTGCTTCTACAGCTTTAAGTACAGCCAAATCATAACCTATATCATCAGATGTTTTAATTAATGCTTTCACATCTTTTGGGAAACAAGAGCCACCATACCCAGTACCGGGATAGATAAAGTACCTGCCTATTCTTCTGTCAGAGCCAATACCCTTCCTTACAGCATTTACATCAGCACCAACTATTTCACAAAGATTAGCAATATCATTCATAAAGCTAATTTTAGTAGCCAGCATTGAGTTTGCTGTATATTTTGTCATTTCTGCAGAAATTATATCCATAAATATTACAGGATGACCACTCATTGTAAACGGTTTATATAGCCTCTCCATTTCTTTTTGGGCACGTGGAGAATCAATTCCAACCACAATTCTATCAGGTTTTAGAAAATCCTCAACAGCAGCTCCTTCCTTCAGAAACTCAGGGTTAGATGCCACATCAAATTCAATGTCAGCATTTCTTTCTGCAAGAGCGTTTTTCATTGCAGACCTTACTTTCTCGGCAGTACCTACCGGCACAGTACTTTTTGTTACCATCAGCAAATAGTCTCTCATATGAGTACCAACATCAGTTGCAACCTGAAGGACATATTTTAAATCAGCACTACCATCTTCATCTGGAGGAGTACCCACAGCCCCAAAAACTACGCTAACTCCGTCTAAACATTCCGACAGTTTTGTGCTAAAGTTAAGTCTCCCTTTCTTCACGTTACGCTCAACCATTTCCTCAAGACCCGGTTCGTAAATAGGAATAATTCCTTTATTCAGGTTTTCGATTTTCTTTTCATCAATATCAACACAAGTTACATCTATTCCTACTTCAGCAAAGCAAGTTCCGGTTACCAAACCAACATATCCTGTTCCTACTATTGTTATTTTCATAATATTATAAATATAAATTTAATTAATTTTATTTTACTGATTTTTAATAACATAATCAAAGATATTCTTTTTTCCATATAAACCACAAATAATGTAAAAAAATAAAATCTGCTAATCAATCTGATAAGTAACACCAAGTCCAAACGACTCATTTATTTGTAACTTAGGACTTTCTGAAACAACAACCTGATCACCCCCAACAGTTTCATAGTTGGGAAACCTGGCATTATGATCATATTTTAAGTGTACATATAGTATTGTTGAAAAAATTTTATTGATTGAAAAAATAACCCGCGAATCAAAATCCACATCAATATTCCATCGGTTATTTACTTCAAGATCAAGATAGTTATTATGTAACGATAGAGCCGAATTAAGCTTTATATTTTTCATTAATTCGGCTTTATATGAGGTTACAACACTTACACCTACTTCACCCAAAAAATGTTCGCCAGGAATTATAATATTTCCAACAGAATCAATCTTTGCTTTTTTTACACCATATGCACCCTTATTAGCAAGCACATCACTAACAACAAAAGTCATCTTCCCAGATATAGGGCTCAAAAATATTTGAAATTTATCATTAGGTTTATAATTAAACCCCAATGATATTGTAAGGTATGCAGGTGCAAAAAATGTTGAAATTAACGTTGAATCATCAGGATATTTATATCCATTTGCAAATTGAGTTTTTAACATAGTTAAATTTGTCAGGCTCCAGTTTTTAGAAATCTGGTGACTAAATGCAACTGCAAAATTAATTTTATCATTAGTTTTCTCAACCCGTTTATCAATATAACCAACCAGACCAAAAACAATATTTGCAGACTGATCAAAAGTAAACTTATTCTTTTTGTATTTCAGGTCGTACTCAAAACCAAGCTTGCCTGTCAGAGAGCTTTCCCCTCCGGCCGCCCAATTAACAAAAGCATTTTGAGCTACAGACACAAGGCTTAGGCTTTTAAAAGTCCAATATTTTACTGTATCAACAGGTGTAGATACTGAAAGTGAATCAACACTTAGTGCTAAAGAATCATATGGGATAATTGAAACAATAAATATCCACAATATAAATTTACTCCTTATTGTCATTATATTAATAAGTAAACTATACGAAAAAATAAGTTTTCAGAAATTATTTAAGCCATTTATCAAGCCAGTTAAAAAATGTACGTTGCCAAAGAATTCCATTTTGAGGTCTTAATACCCAATGATTTTCGTCAGGGAAATATAAGTATTCAGCCGGAATATCTTTCAACAAAGCAGCATTAAAGGCCGTCATGCCCTGTGTTACAACTACACGATAATCAAGTTCGCTATGAATAACGAGGATTGGTGTATCCCAATTCTCAACATATTTATGGGGTGAATGCTCATAAGCATCCTGTGCCGCTTTATTATCCTTTTCCCAAAAAGGTCCTCCTTTATCCCAATTTTCAAACCACATCTCTTCAGTTTCAAGGTACTGAGCTTCTTCATTAAAGATACCATCGTGTGCAATAAATGTTTTAAATCTACCTTCATGATTACCTGCTAAATAATAAACTGCATATCCACCTGCACTGGCACCAATTGCACCTAAACGATTTTCATCAATAAATGGCTCTTTTGCCAACACATCAATAGCAGTTAAATAATCCTGCATACTTTTTCCGTGATAATCACGGCTAATTTGCTCTTGCCATGCTTGTCCGAAACCACTTACCCCACGTCGTGCAGGTGCAACAATAATATAACCATTGGCAGCCATTATTTGATAATTCCATCTGTAATGAAAACTTTGACTAAGAGGACCCTGAGGACCACCTTTGCAATATAGAATTCCAGGATATTTTTTATTTGAATCAAAATCAGGAGGATAAATAACAAAAACCTGCATGTCCTCACCATCGTGAGTTTTAATCCAACGCTCTTCAGTTCTCCCCATAGTCAGTTGGTCAAGCAAATCTTTATTGGTAAATGTCATCTGCTGAGCATTTCCATTCTTAGGGTTAACCTGAAAAAGTTCTGTTGGCATTGCCATCGTTTGTTTTGTTGCCACAAGATGCTTTCCTGCAATTGTTACACTTCTATAATCATGTAAACCTTCTGTAATTTGATCTATACTACCACTCTTCAAATTATATTTATATATTTGAAATGCCCCATGCCAATCGCTAGTAAAATAAATATTCTTATTGTCAGCTGTCCATGAAATACTACCAGTATTTTGATCAAACTCACTTGTTGCATAAGTACGATCACCTGTTTTAAGGTTTAGGATATAAAGTCGATTTTTATCTGATTCGTAACCATCACGTTCCATACTTTCCCATGCCATATAATTTCCATCTGGTGAAAAAACAGGTCCCACATCAAATCCCATCATGCCCTGTGTCATATTCTTAGTTTCACCAGCTTCCAAATTATAAAAATAAATATCAGAATTTGTTGATAAAGTTGCTGCTTTTCCTGATAATTTTTTACTCGTATAAGCAATTACTTTGCTATCAGAACTCCATTCAATTTGTTCAATCCCTCCAAAGGGACTCAAAGGTGAGTTAAAAGGCTCTCCTTCCATAATATCCTTATGATTGCTTAACTGCTTACCATCATAGTCTGCCATGAAAACATGGCTATAAGTGTCAACCCAATGATCCCAATGCCTATACATTAAATCATTCATTAATCTACCAGAAGCAAGGGGCAGTCCCTCATATAAGTCAGGAAACTTTTCTTCAATCTCTAAATCTTTTGTGTAAAGTATTTTGCTTTGATCAGGTGCATATTTAAATCCGCTAATTCCACCTTCAATTTTTGAAATTTGTATTCTGTTGGATCCATCAGGACTCATTTCCCAAAGCTGAACTGACCCACTTTCGGATGTTAAAAACCCTATTTTACTACCATCAGGTTTCCATATTGCATTAAATTCACTTTTTGGTGAAGTGGTTAATCGTTTAACACTTTCAGCATTAATGCCAACAGAATAAAGTTCCCTATTTCCTTTATTTTGTTCTATTGAATAATATGAAACACCATAAAGAACAGTTTCCCCATCAGGAGATACTTGTGGATCACTTACACGTCCAAATGCCCAAAGGGCTTCAGGTGTCATAAGATTGCTTTCCAGCTTTAAGTTTGGGTTTTCAATAATTGCAGGTTTTGTTTGGGCAATTGACTGAAACCCAACAAGAACTAATGCAATCACACTAAATAAAAAATATTTTTTCATAATAGTTATGGTTTAATTTTTAGTTAGCAAATGTAATAATTTACTTATTATTATTGATAAGATTGATTTGTATTTTTTTAATATCTAATCTATTATACTTGTAGGGATTCAAACGTGCCAGCTTTCAAGTGCAATTCCAATTTTACGTAATGGAAATTATATTCTGCAAACCAATACTTCTGATTATGCCTACCTAACAGCAGTCAGGAATCCGAATGAGCAAAGTTCCATCGTATCTATTCTTTTATTTTAATAACAACAGGTATACCTGACAAGCTTATTTTCAACTCATTAACACCCCGAACATATGATATATTCTCTTCTGGTCCATCAACAGACACCAAGGAAACTACGCTTTCTATCGCATCGTTAAATGGAAATTTAATCCATAATCTATCCTCATGATTTTTTGAAGTCGGCCTCCAGCCAACTATCCTCATAATCTTTCCGTTGCCATTGCTGAATGCATAGATATAGGCATCATCATCTTCTCTAATAATATGATGAAAATAGAAATCACCAATTGATTCCTTTAAAATTTCAAATGAAGAAAACGATAACTTCTTTTGAAAACCACTACTATATGATGCTGTTAATCCTGATCGATTATGCAACATTGAAACATAATCAACATTTGCAAAATAATACCAGTAAAATTGCGATACTCCAAGCCTGTAAAGTATTAGAGCCATTCGTGGGCCATAAATAGCCTGTTCAAATTCACTTATACAAATATCGTGTATACAATCTTCGCTACCATCATCACTATCATAACCAAACTCTGTAACATAAATAGGTTTACCTGATAAATTTGCATTTGAAAATCTATGTAGATTATTAACTGACCAAACCTCAGACCGTGGATCTTCAGGGTTTAATGCAATTCTGCCCACAAAATTATCATATACATATGAATAAAGATGTGTATTTAAGCCATCTAGAAACTCAGAATTTGATGCGTCTAAATATTTTGATATATAATTATCATTTCCTAAACTTGTACTGTAAGCTTGTATTGCACATGGTAATATCGTTAATTTCTCAGAATTTTGGCTAAGGCCTCTGCTCATGCCTCCCAATATGCTTCTATAAACATCTTTTGAATATTCCCATGGTTCATTTCCAACCTCAACTGTAGTAACAAGGGATTTGTTTTTCGAAAAATGACTTCCGAAATAAGCACCATATTTCAGAGCTTCATCATAAGTATTATTCCAAAGAGTATCATTAAAACTTTTATTATTGAACATAATGCAAGCATCAATTTCGAAGCCGGAAGCTTTCCATATTTCATATTCTCTATCCCAGTTTAGCCACGAAAGGGCTGATGTTCCATTACCATTACTCATATTATTATAACCCGGATTATCAGACGGTTTATTAATATCCCAAGTAATATTATGATAATTTCGTGCCAACAATGCAACTTTATTGAACAACATTGGTCCTGTTTCATTTGAAAGTTGGTCAGAATAAACACTATAACCCCAACCCCAAATTGCATTTATTCCAAACGACTGCGAATATGTATTTTGTGCAATTTCCGTTGGTTGAGGTTTTCCAAAAGGTCCAAATTTATCGTATACTTCAAACTCCAAAAGTTTTGCTTTTTGATATATCTTCGGAAATAACACAAACGTCAACTTTATATATTGTGCTTGTACTTCAGGTGAAATTAAAATAGGAATAAAGGCTATTACTAATGGATTAAGCGTTGCAATTTGATTCCAGTTTATTTTATTGTTCGAAACAGAAACAGAAATTGACTTAACCCCTGCCCCATTATAATGCCTGCTATTAATCCATCCTATTGCTTGCACTTCACCAAGATCTATAATCATTTCTTCTTTTGGCAATGATGATAGTCCGGCTATTTCAAAAACCTCAAAAGACTGATTACATTTCAATTCTATTGAAGATATATTTTTGTAATTTAACAAATCAATTAACTGCAAGCTATAGTTTTCAGATGGTAAATATTCAAAAAGAAAATCTTTTTTGTCACTGGCAACAGTTATCCAAACCGTATCTGAAATATTAAGCTTTATTGAAAGAAGAAATAATTGTACAGGTTTATCAAATTTTATTTCAACAATACCTGCATCTACATGAGATTTGGAAGAAGTAATTCCATCAAAAGCATTACGCAGGCTGCCTTCACCGGTATTCAAACTGTATTTTTCTGTATCCAGAAACAGATTCAAATCACTTCTGGTTGTATAATTTGTTGGCAATTGCGAAGTTGACTCCCAGAATGTTTGCACATCTCCATCTCTTATAAATTCTTTATTGCTACCAGAGCTCACTTCAATAAAAGCATTAGCAGATAACGGTTTAATTAACCCTGCATTTGGATTCCACTGAGCATAAGCTATTTGTGCTGATAAAAATATAATGAATATGAATGAGATTCGCATAATGACATCAATAAAATTAGCTATCAAAAATACGAAATCTGACAAAACAAAAGCCTGAACGTAATTAAACGAACAGGCTTAGTGTTGTGTGATTCGTCCGAGGCTCGAACTCGGGACCCTCTGCTTAAAAGGCAGATGCTCTACCAGCTGAGCTAACGAATCATCATTTTGGGAGTGCAAAAGTAATATTTTTTTAAAACCACCAAACTTTTTTGAAAAAAAATTATTCTTCAAGGTTACCTTTTCCCTGTCGAATTATTATGGGCTCTCCAGATGTGCAATCAACAATAGTAGATGCTTCATTATCACCATATCCGCCATCAATCACAATATTAACCATATCTTTATACTTTTCATGGATTAATTCCGGATCAGTAGTATATTCTACTATTTCGTCAGCATCTTTTATGGATGTTGTTATTATTGGACCACCAAGCTCCTCAATTAATGAGTTAATTATCTCATTATCCGGCATTCGGATACCAATTGTCTTTTTCTTGCTTTGAAAAATTTTTGGAACACTACTGCTCGAATTTAAAATAAAAGTGAATGGTCCTGGAAGATTCTTTCTCATCAACCTAAAAATATGATTTTCAATAGGCCTTGTAAACTCTGCTAACATACTCATGTTATTAATAATCATTGAGAAATTAGCTTCTTTTTTCTTTATCCCCTTTATTTGGGCAATCCTATTAACCGCCTTAATATGCTTTATACCACAACCAAGTCCATAAATAGTATCTGTGGGAAAAATAACTAATCCTCCATTATAAAATATTTCAGCTACTGTTTTAATATGTCGTGGAGATGGAGAATCAGAATATATTTTTAATAGCATGATTTACATATTTATTACACGACTAAATTAATAAATGTTTAGGTTGAAGCTTTCAATTTTTCACTCACCAAAAAACATTTATAGCCGATTGGGATTTTAATTTTTTGTAATTACTACTTTCCTTAATTGTATTTTCCTGTGTCAGGCCTGTAAATTATCCATTTCTTATCAAATCCCATTTCATGTGATTTAAATGCCTGACCTCTTTCTGATATTCCGACAAACCTAAATGTTCGAAAAGGATGCTCACCATCCATTAACAATGTGCGAAATTCCTCCATCGGTATCAGAAATTCCATTTTTCTTTCTGGTTTAAGTTTTATTGGAAAACTTTCAGCGTTTATTAATAATTTAAGACTATAAAAATTAAATTCTCTTTCTTTAGAAATTAATTCAATTCTAAGATCAATTAATGTAACATTTTTAACCGCTAAAAAATTAATTAGGATGGCAACTATTTTGCCTTGATATTTTTGGATATTGACACCGATTTTTAGTTCAGGGTACTGCTGTTCTGATAATAAATAATAACGAATTTTCTTCTTTTTATAATTATATACTATAATCGACAGTATAACTAAAACAACAATTATTATATAACTAACTGTACTTTCCATAAGCTCACAAATATAAAACTAAAGTATATTAAAACCCGAAATATACATTAGAAAATATATTCCGAAGTTCCAATGCATATTCCGGGTTAAACCGCTGAGTGGTCAATCCTTCAATATCCAAGCTTCACGATATTCCATTGGGAGTTGCTGCTTAGCATGCATTGCCTCTTTCAAATTATTGAACTTGTCCAAATAAACTCTGTATTTGTCATTCTTTATAAGAATATCAGAGTTTTTAAAATCTGATTTAACTTTCTTGCGCCCTTCCCTTGCATCATGCATATTATTATGACTACCAAATATTAAATAATATGTTGTAGGTTGATTTGTGGTAACCACAACTGAGTTAATATCACTATTATTTATATCGTCCTTACAGATTTCAGGTTCTCCAAGGTTATCTTTTCTTTGGCCAAACCATAATGATACGTAATGTTCATTTATACCAACTCCACCACAAATCCATTTCTTTTTAGAATAATTACCCCTGGTAAGTATCATATCAAGTACTTCTCTTGAATTGGACCATAGGTTAATTATAGAATCTACATCAAGGTCATCCTCTATAAAAGTCACTAATTCATAACCCCGGTAAGTATAAGGTGTTAGTTCTTTTGGTTTGTCCCACATACAATCTGGGTTATGAACATATTTGTTATAGCAACATGGTGTCCAGGCACCTTTATCTGACCAACTTGATAAATTACATATACTTGTATCGGGGTTATTAATTTGCAAATCGCCCACATGTAATTTAGCAACATAGCTTAGAGATTTTGATAATTGAACCTTTTTCTTACCATAATCAATTCGAAGCAAATTAACCATTTCATAAAGCTGATGCTCCTTATTACTAATACAAAAATCCTCTGGAATCTTTTTTTGGGCTATTACAGAAAACGACAAAAGTATTAGTAGCAATATTGCAGCGGGATATTTATAATAAGTTGATAATAATTTTGACAGATGCATCATTTGTATTTAAAAGTTCAAATGTAAAAATACAACAAAATGATAGGCTTGAAAACGAAATAATTACTAACTACTATTGAGCCCCAACAAAATGAGCCCATGAAAAAACCTCAACATCCTCATTCATAATAATATCATACTCATCCATTACTTTTTTAATGATTGTATTTTTAGGATTAAAATTAACTTCATCAATAGAGTTAACAGGTAATGCTTTGATTGAGGTACCGGTTATAAATGCACTACCAAAATATGAAACAGAATTGTATTTGATATCTATTTCATAATATGGGATTCCACATTTTTCAATGATATCAAGTATTTTTTGTCTTGTTATGCCGGGCAGCACCGAAGTTGATAGAGGAGTAAAAATTGTATTTTCTTTTATAAAAAAAACATTTGAACGACTACCTTCAGTTATTATACCTTCATCATTAATAAGTAGTACTTCATAGATACTTTTTTTGAAGATTTGAGAAGAAACATTTTTAGCAAGCTTCGGATTATACATTTTTATATTAGGATTTTTTCGTTCTGCTAGAATAGTCGATAACGAAACACCTGTACTATAAAGTTCTTTCTCAGGATAATGAAAAGGATTAACCCAAGCTGTAAATATTGGTTTACTTTCTTCTGTAAAACTTAACTGAAACCTGATATTTCCCTTTAGAAGTTTATTAACTTCAATTAGAGCCTTAACATGCAAAGTAAGATTCTTTTTTGATAACTCTACATCAAACCCAGCACCTACTATTGAACTAAAGAATCTATCTATATGTTCTTTAAAAAATAAAGGTGTGCCATTTATTACTCTTACAACCTCATAAATAACTCTTCCAATATTAATACGTTCTGGGATAAAATCACATGTGCTGACAATATTATTGTTATGAATAAAATTGGATAATAAGATGGTTTTTGACTGCATGTTCTTGGTTCTGAGTTTTGGTTAAATATACCTAAAACTTAATAACCGCAAACAAGTGGTAAACCTATTTAGATTCACGTGAAGCGAAATATTCATCAAGTAGCTTTTTTGCTTTATCAAAATCCTTAGGGGAAACAAATAACCTTACGGCATCTTCAGGTGATCCATCAGCCCAGCCTGCTTGAACACTAGATGAAAGAGTATCTCTACGCATTACTCCAATTCCATTTTCTTCAAGTATTTCTACGAGATACAAGCTTTCAACTCGCGAACCTGTGTAAATTAATTTTAAGTCATCCGACATATCTTTAAGTTTTATTTGATAAAATAATTTATGATAAAGATAATGAATTTATCCATGTAATACAAACTATATAGTATTTTGTTGTTGAATACTTGTTTCCAATTATAACCAAACTCTTCACCCATTCATTTGGTTAGCAGGCTAACCCTCTAGTTTCTTGCAAATTACAAATACTTAAATAATTGCGAAAATCAAAATAGAATTAAGTACTCAATTTAATTATAGCCAATACCATAATTACTGCACTTAACATCTGTACAGGTGACAATACACTACCATTAAACAAGTAATCGAATAATACTGCTGATATTGGGAAAAGCAATTCACTAATAGTTGCAACAATAGCTTTTACACGCCGTAAACCATAATAATATATAAATATTGCTCCCGATCCGGTTGTTAGACCAATGATTATAAAATAAATCCAATTTACATCAGTCGTTAGCTCAAGCTGATAAGCTTTACCGGTAATCAGTACCATTATTAATAATAATATACTGGTAAATCCATATCTGAAAAATGTTGCTGTAACAAAATTATGATTTATAAGTATTTTTTTGGAAAATACTGTTGAACTTCCAAATGAAAAAGCGGCAAGCAATGCATATAATGCAGCCTTTATTGTGTTATCATCCATCGATATACTCGGAAGGGCAAATCCAAAAGTTAAAAAATAACTTGAGATTATCGCCAAAGTAGCCCATCCAATAAAATGCTTTTTTATTTTTTCTTTTAATAAAATAGCAGCTAGTATAATAGCAAATATTGGTTGAAGCTTTTGCAATAGTACTACTACAGATAATTGGTGAAAGTCTACAAGAAAAAGTGCTTTTACTATTGAAATTGTACCAATTGCCCCACCAAATAATGCCACAAGAAAGAATAATATATAATCCTGTTTCAAAAATGATGACAAATTACGGTACTGCTTGAACATGAATATGTTCATTAGTAAAAATGGGAAAGCATGCAGTACAAAAACCACCCAGATTACATCGAGGTTGCTAAGACGAGGTGTAAGCACAACACCATCAAAGCCCCACATAATTGCTGAAATACTTATGGCAACAGTACCTGCTATTAACTGATTATTCTTGAGTTGCATATTGCTTAATTACATGTTAATTGCGATTGCTGCTTTATCTAAAATCCAAATTTGAAAACAGAAAAATTATGGTGCATTCAGAATCATTTTTTAGGAATGCAAAGGTAATAAATATTCCTAATTTGCGCTCTTTGGGTTTAGGTATCAAATTTAAAAAAACTCTTTAATTCATGCTTTACAGACCTATTCCAAATCCAATTCGTATTACCGGATTAGAGTAGGGTGAATTCTTTGTTTCAAGTAAATTATACAAGATTGCAATAGTAGCAAAACCTCTTCCTCCCATAGATTGATACAGCCCTCCCCCAATAAACAAGCTATTAATGGTTCGCCTTTCATTTGTATTTTGATCATAAGGATATTCAACACTTAACACTTCATATTCAGCATGTACAAATAGCATTTTCAAAAACCGATAACGCCCAAAGAGACTTACCCCATAATGGTTAAGGCTTCTATTACCCGTTGTACCACCATAATCGTAACTGCTATAAATATATGTTATCCTTGAACCTATATGAACATCGGGTGTTATTTTATAGCCAATTAATGGTGAGATTTCGAAACTCCCTCCATTATTTGAGAAACTACCTCCAATCATTCCACCAACAAACCATGGGTTTGCTTTTACTTCAGAGCTGCTAGCAGATCCTAGATTTTGATATTGCGCATATCCTTGTGAGGCTACAAAAAATGAAAAGACGATTAATGATATAAGTATCTTTATTTTCTTCGTCATTGAATTAATTTTTATATTCTACTAAAACCGTAAAAATACAATAAAAATGAATCTTTTACGTATCAGTAACTAAATGTATGAATGTATATTTGCAAACCAAAAATACAATTAGATTAAATGAAAATAATTTTCAGATATAATAAAGTTATCATATTGTTATCCTTCATTGTTTTTTTTCTTTTGATGTCATGCAGAAAAGAGGAAGCAATTAGCGATAACCCATCATTAAAGCTAAGTTTCTCTGCTGACTCTGTAATTTTTGATACTGTTTTTACATCAATAGGCTCGGCGACTAAGAAACTCATGATTTATAACACGTCAAAAAATAAAATAAAAATATCTAACCTTAGTTTAGGTCAGGGAGATCAATCGGCATATAGAATTAATGTTGATGGTGAAAGCGGGAGTATTTTTAACGATATTGAACTTTCGGGAGGTGATAGTTTATATTTATTTGTGAGAGTAACCATTGATCCTCAGAACAATAATAACCCATACGTTGTTGAAGATGATATTCACTTTCTAACAAACGGAAATGAACAAAATATTAAGTTAGTTGCCTGGGGGCAGGATGCGAATTACATATTAGCGGATACATATATTGATGGTTTACCACCATTTAAAATTATTGCTGACAGTTTGGAAACCATTCATTGGACATCTGAAAAACCTTGGGTTATTTATGGTTATGCAGTTATTAACTCATATGGCAAACTAATAATTGAAGAAGGTGCCAGAATTTACTTTCATGAGAGCTCAGGTCTTTGGGCATATACAGATGGAGTGCTAAACGTACTTGGAACTATTGAAAATCCGGTAACTTTTAAGGGTGACAGACTTGAGCAGGATTATGCTGATGTGCCCGGGCAATGGGACAGAATTTGGCTTATGGAAGGAAGACAAGGACATAATCACATAATTGAAAATGCGATAATTAGCAATGGGTTTATTGGGATACAAGCCGAATCATTTTTAAGGATTACTGAGAATGAAGTAAAGCTTAAAAATGTTACAATTGAAAACATGACAGGTATTGGTGTATTTTCAAGAGTTTTTAATATATCAGCAACTAATACTGTGGTGGCAAATTGTGGAGGGTATAACCTTGCTTTTACAGGAGGTGGAAGCTATAGTTTTACACAATCGACAGTAGCTGCATATTGGTCTCATTCTGTAAGAAATACTCCGGCTATTTTTATTAATAATTACCTTATCGACACACTCGATCAACCAATCCCCATACCAATTTACTTTAGTTTTGACAACAGCATTCTATATGGATTTAATGAAAATGAATTTGAAACTGATCTTGATGGTGGTGCTGACTCTAGCTACTTTTTTAATTCGAGCATACTTAGAACCAGCTTGGATGTAAGCAACACAGAAATCTATACAAATATTTTAAAAAACGAAGATCCACTTTTTGTTAGTTATGAAAATAACGATTATCAAATTGATTCGCTTTCTCCAGCTGTAGGAAGAGCAAACGAAGCTATTGCTGCAACTGTTCCAACTGACATTCTTGGAAACTCGAGATTACCATATCCCGATATTGGTGCATACCAATTTATTCCCAATCAGGGAACTAAAAAACTAAATAACCTTAGTCCTATACCCCCTCAATTATCAAAATATAAAATTGATATTACGCGGAAAGGAAATTATCCAAAATTAGTTTCAGGAAAAAAATAACTACTGGCAATTAGTTCATCTAAAAAAGAACAGAAACTTTTACCGTATCTTTGCACCTAAAATAAATCATACTCTTAGTACATATTAATTTTTAGATATTATTTAGTAGCTAATAACACAACAATATTTTAATAATATATAATAAGAATGGTAATTGGCATAGGCGGCATTAGCAACGCCGGAAAATCAAACCTTGCACGAAGAATTAAGAATTATTCTTCTTCAAAAAAAGTTACTATCCTTTGTCAGGATGATTTTGCCATGCCAAATGAAAAAATTCCCCTTATAAGAGATCATATCGACTGGGAATGCCCTGCATCAATAGATTTTGTAAAATATGAAAAGGCTGTTATTGAAGCTGTTAACGATAGTGATATTACAATAATTGAAGGTATTTTTGCTTTCTACAAAGAAAGTCTCACGAAAATAGTTAACAAAAAGATTTTCTTAACTCTCGACAGAAGATTTTTCTTTATGAGAAAAAATATTGATTTAAGATGGGGTAAAGAACCCGATTGGTATGTAGAACACATCTGGAATAATCACAATAAATATTGTAAGCATTATATACCAAAAGATGCATATAAAATAAGAGCAGGAAGAGATATTGACCTACAGAAAGTAATTGAATTTATTGAAACAAAAAATGTTAAATAATTCATAACAAAACTCCTAACTATTTTCCTTAATTCAAAATATATAAATTTGCATATAATTGAGTTTAATTTCAAGAAGGTATGCAGTATTTAAGCAATTATTTTGAAGCTCTATTCTTACTAACATCTGAAATGGCTCCTTTTTTACTATTGGGGTTTTTGTTTGCAGGATTACTTAAGGTATTTGTACCTCCAGATTTAATGTCGCGGTATTTAGGAAAAAGCAGCACGTCGGCAGTTGTTAACGCAAGCTTGCTTGGTATTCCATTACCCCTTTGTTCATGTGGTGTACTTCCTGCTGGTATATCTCTTTATAAAAATGGAGCTTCAAAAGGTTCTTCGGTTTCATTTTTAATATCTACACCCCAAACGGGTATCGATTCAATTTTAGTTACATGGTCGATGTTAGGGTTACCATTTGCTATACTGCGCCCAATTGTTGCTTTTTTTACAGGTATTGCAGGTGGGCTTGTAACTAACAAAATTGAAAGGAGCCAGCCAATTAAGCAAGCAAAAAATAAAAGCCATATCAGAAATAAATTCAGTATAAAGGAAATCTTCCGTTATGCTTTTGTAGAGATGGTTGCTGATATTGCCAGTTGGCTTGTTATAGGATTACTAATTGCAGCTTTAATCACAGTAATTATTCCGGATAATTTTTTTACAGAATATAATCTGAGCGGAATAAGCGGCATGTTGCTGATACTTATTGTTTCTATACCTCTTTACATTTGTGCTACTTCGTCAGTTCCTATAGCAGCCGTACTGTTACTTAAAGGATTATCTCCCGGGGCACTTCTAGTTTTCTTAATGGCTGGTCCAGCTACTAATGCAGCAACCATAACTGTAATTGGGAAAACCCTTGGTAAAAAAACATTAATAGCATATTTAAGTTCGCTAATTTTAGGCTCCTTAATATTCGGGCTTGTTATTGACAACTTTCTTCCTGCAGGATGGTTTAATCCATTATCGCATTTGACAGGTGAGCACCAACATGAGATTCTTCCTTATTGGGTAATAATATCTTCTACAATAGTTCTTGTATCATTATTAATCTACAGTTTCATAAACTCATCAATCAAATATTTGAGAGTAAGAAAAGCAAAAATAAATGAGAATAATTCCTTTCATAGAGTTGAAGAATTAACATTAAGTGTTGATGGCATGACTTGTATTAAATGTAAAACAAAAGTAGAAAATGGCATAATCACTTTGCCTAATGTAACCTCTACAGTTGCTGATATCGAGAACCATATTATAAAGGTAACGGGTTACAACCTTTCGGCAGAAATACTAGGTAAAAGAATTGAGGAACTGGGATATAAATACAATAGTGAAAAAGTAATAGATCAACAAAAAAGACCATAGGATCCTATTACATCATTAATTTGCATTACAAAAGTCATATTACTCTGTATAATAATCTTTAACAAAATTATTATCCTCTATTGGAGGTCGTACATAACTGCCATCAATAATCCTTGGTTGCAATTTTATCTTTGAATACGGAATTTCTTTGTAATCAATTTTGCTAAGCAAATGTCTGATTGTATTTAACCGGGCTTTCTTTTTATCATCAGCAGGCACGTCAAACCAAGGTGAAATTTTTGTGTCGGTATAATCAAACATATTATCCTTTGCCTTAGAATACTCAACCCACAACTCACGCGATTTTAAATCCATATCACTTAATTTCCAGCGTTTTGCAGGATTTTTAAGTCTCGACTGAAACCTCTTCTCCTGCTCTTTAGCACTAACAGAAAACCAATATTTAATTAATATAATTCCGGATCGAATAAGCATTTGTTCAAAATTTGGACAAGATCGTAAGAACTCCCAATATTCATCCTTTTCACAAAAACCCATTACATGCTCCACTCCTGCTCTATTATACCACGATCGATCAAAAAGAACCATTTCACCGGCTGCAGGCAGATGTGCTACATACCTTTGAAAATACCATTGTGATTTTTCTCTTTCAGTTGGAGTGCCTAATGCTTCAACCCTACAAATTCTGGGGTTTAATGATTCTGTAATTCGTTTTATAACACCACCTTTACCGGCAGCATCACGACCCTCAAAAATAACAACTACTTTTAATCCTTTTAGCTTTATCCACTCCTGTAACTTTACCAGTTCAATTTGAAGTTTTGCCAAGTCATGCTCATAAACATCATCTTTTAATTTACCGTCTTTTTCCAATAAAGATTTTTTTTCCTTTTTCATTACTTGATGAGTTTAGATGATATCAAACCAATTAATTTAGTTAACTTTTTCTGACATAAGCTTAAAGATATCGCCATTTGATGGATATTGAAATATCATCAGTTCAAATTCAGGAATAATAGCTAGTATATGATCAAAAACATCAGCCTGAATGTCTTCATATTCGCCCCAATCGGTTGTTGTAGTAAAAACATATATTTGTATTGGAATACCTTTCTCGGTTGGTTCTAGGTGACGAACCAAAAAGGTCATGTCGTTATTTATATCCGCCCTTTTCTTTAAGTAAGCTTTCAAGTATGCTCTAAAAATTCCAAGATTGGTTTGACGCCTTCCATTAACCAACATAGATGAATCTATTTTCTCCGAAGAATTATACTCTTCAATTTCCTTTTCTTTTCTTATTAAATACTCCTTTATTAATTCGATCTTTTTAAATTTTTCAAGCATCTCATCAGTACAAAATTTAACGCTATCCATATCAATATATACACCTCGTTTTATCCTCCTACCTCCTGATTCTGACATGCCACGCCAATTCTGAAACGAATCAGATATCAAACTATATGTTGGAATTGTAATAATAGTTTTATCAAAATTCTGCACTTTTACCGTAGTCAGATTTATTTCAAGAACAGTACCGTCAGCTCCATATTTCGACATAGTTATCCAATCGCCGATAGCTATCATTTTATTAAAAATAAGCTGTAATCCTCCAACAAAGCCAAGTATTGGATCTTTAAATATCAACATTAAAACAGCTGACAAAGTACCAAAGCCTAGTAATATTGAACTAATATTTTTATCAAAAATAAATCCAATAATACCTATTAAACCTACTAAATATATTATAATCTTCACTACTTGTATAATGCCACTAATAGGGTGATCTTTAGCTATATGAAATCTGTTATAATAGTCATTTATTGTAGAAAGTAAACTCTCGAATATAAGAATTGTAATTACATAAAAGAAAACGGTAGCTACATCTTTTATTAATTCTGACACTGCTTCATGAGTAAACATATCACTCTCAATTGAGAAATAAATTATACCCGCAGGAACAAGAAAAGCTATTCTGACAAAGAACCTGTTTTTTACTAACAAGTCATCAAAATGCGTTCTGGTTTTAGAAAACATAGGCAATATAACACGCCTAAGCAAATTAACAGTTAACTTATAAGCAAAGTAAGCAACTACTAGCAGTACTAAATAAGCAAATATTCTTACGGATTGATTTGCGAGGTTTTCCGAAATACCAAATTTTATTAAATGCTCAATTATTTCATCTAAAAATGCTGTAATATCCATTTTCAATTCTCATTTAATTATTACAATAACTTTTCAATGGCATTAAAATAGTTAGATCGTATTGAAATAAGCTTATCTATATCTTTATCGATATCATATATTCTAACAAAATCAACTATTCCAGCTGCATCATAAACACTTGTTTGGGCTGCATCAAAAATAATAGTTCCTATGTTATATCTGATACTATTTGTGAGTTCTTCAAATGGATCCCAGCTAATATGCCCCGGAACTTGTAAGTAGAAAAATTCATTAACGTCCATATCTTCATAAATATTCTCAGCTAATTTTCTTAACCTGAAGAACTTTCTTATGGTAATAGGACTTTCATATGGAGCAATTTTCTTAGCTTTTTCAAAGTCAATTCCCACATCTATAAAGTGCTCTACAACTTCAGATATCATGTTATAAGATAGCCCTTTAAACCGGACAATATTTACAGGGTTATTTTTAAGATATATTGTGCCAGGTGCCGCATCGAAAGGAATGGTAAATATTTTTTTAACTTGCTGTATTGCCCGAATAATAGTTTCGTCTCTATACATAGATTTTGTAACAACAAATAGAGACTCGGGTTCCAGATTATCAGGTATTGTTGTACCATGATAACCGGGGTAAGGTAATAACGATTCAAGAATTAATGCCCTGCATTTGATTTCGTTTTCAACAGAAGCTAGTTTCTCTTTTTTAACGATAGTACCAACCGATTGAATAATTTCATTGCTCATAATATACATCGTTTTAAATAGGCCATTCAACAAATATGACCTCTTTTATGATAAAGGGCTAATATAAAAATATTTTAGAAGTTAGCTGTTATTTTTTTTCGCAGCAACATAAATATTTCTCTTCCTCTTCTTGGTTTGATTGAATTAGTAGATATTTCAAAAACTTCAAATTCAAAACATGGCTTAAATAATTGTCTGTATTCATGTATGTTGCTTCCAAATGGTGGTCCATTGAAAGTAAATTCATGATTAAATAATAATCCCATATATTTCCCCCTATTATTCAAAAGCCTACAAACTTGTTTTACAAAATCACGCCTCGATAAAGGATGAAATGAGCTAAAAAAAGTTTGTTCAACAATCAAATCATAAGTAAAATTATGCTTAAAGAAATCTTGATGGATAATATTACTTTTAGGAAACCATGAACATCGATTTATGAATTTAGCAATTGCTTCTTCAGAAAAATCAAGGACATAAGTATTTTTAAAACCCAGTTGGTAAAGGTATTCTGCCTCCCATGCACTACCTGCACCTGGAACAAGTATTCGGATATCCTTATTTTCAATCTGATCAAAATACTCTTTTAAGGGTGTTGAAACATATCCAATATCCCACCTTATTTCTTTTGAAGTATACTGACCATTCCAATATTGCTCCGATAAATCCATGTTTCAATGATGAAATGAGTGAATGATAAAATGCGTAAATGATGGAATGAAAAAATTATATGAGATAAGATGAAATAGGAGATCCCTATTCTTCATCTGCAAACATTGGATCCCATGGTGGTAGGATAATTGGTTTTTGCTCCAGAATCTTCAATACATCTTCATCAATATATTTTTTATGGATTACAATTCGGAACATATATTCATCAAACCAAGTATCAATCATTGTAAGGTATCCTTTATTTCCTTTTTCAGCTCCCCAGCTATTCTCCAACAACCAGCTATCTATCGATCCGTCAGGTAAGATATTAACACCAATTAATGCCATCCCATGTGTAGAACCACTCTCAAACGTTTCAATACGTTGCTTTTTTTCCATATTAAAATCAACACCAAACAGGTCGTTATAATTATAGTTATTTATATCAAGAACACCATCTTTAATATTCAGTTGCTTACCAACATCACATGAAAAATACATCGCTTCATTTGCAATTATCGACCTGCTTGCAAATTCTTTAATTTTATCATTTGTAAGGTTTATGTACTTCCAGTTTCCACCTTCAACCAGGTTTCTATCGTACTGAACTTCATATAGTTTATTATACTCCTTTACCGGATCATTCATGATCATAACATAATCATTTAAATCAACACCAATTAAAGTATTGTAAAACTGTATCGGGGTAAATAATTGTGATTCACTAACTTTGTCATCCTTATCCTTGTATTGCCAGCTAAACTCTGTAGGTGGCTCTCCAAGACTTAAAACAAGTATGCGATAAATATCAGCAAGCATTTTCAGTTTTACATCCTGCTTTGCTTCTTCACTCATTCGTGAATTTGCAACTTCGCGTAACCGAAGCCCATCTTCCCTTAGTTTACGACGTAATAATCTCGACATCATTGCTGTTTTCTCACTTTGATATGTGTCGGGCATCGCCGAAGTAGGAACTAATCCATATTTCATAATATTATCAGCAAAAGTAGTCCACTGACCTCCATCACCTATTACGTTTTTAAACAACCATTCTACTTCCCTGTCATCCATTGGTTTATTAGCCGTACTAATTACTATTTCATAAAACAAGTTAGTCTTTTCAAACTGATCCCAAAAGAAATTATAAGTTTGAGAAAACTCAAATTCATTTAAATTATATTTTTCCTGAACCATTGGTCGCAGTGTATTCAAACCAGTATATAACCAACATCTGCCAGATGACTTTTGATTTGTAATACCTTTAGCAGTAACTCTATTACTAAAAAAATGAGTTATAGCTCCCTCATTAGCACGAGACTCGGCTAATTTTTTTATATCGTTATGTGTAACAGCATTTATTAATGCAACATCTGTAGGAGTATTTTTAAATGTGGCTTTAATGTCATTGATTGTTTCCTTATCTAATTGCCCTGTTACTTTTTGGGCATTTATTTGAGATAAACTAAATAAGAACAAACTCATTAAAATAAATAGAATTCTTTTCATTGTTTAATTTTTTAAGTTTACTAATACTATATTTTGATTCGTGAAGAAACTAAGAACCAGGTATCGGGAACCAAAAATCATGAATAATTAGGTAATTTTATATTGAGGCCTGATTCCTACATCTAGCTATCCTTTAGTTTTACAATTATATCCCAACGACTCCAGTATATTTTTGATTTTTTCTTTAAAATCGCCTTGTATAATTATCTCGTTATCTTTTACCGATCCCCCAACACCACACTTGGTTTTAAGAACCTTTCCCAACTCTTTTAGATCGTCAAAGCTACCAATAAACCCGGTAACCAGAGTTACCTTTTTACCTTTGCGTTGCTTTTTATCGAGACTAATATATAGTTTTTGATCTTTAGGTGAGTTCGTTATCACCTCTTCCTCCTGCTCATCCCAATCATTAAAATCAGGGTTTGTTGAATAAATTACTTGGGAATTTTTAAACTTTGCTGACATAAGGATTTATTATAATTTTCAAAGATAACGGGTTAATCTTAATTTCCAGGTCTTTAGCCAAGACGATAGGTTCGCCATCAATATTTACAACATCATTGTGCATTCGCTCTACAGTAAGGCTTTTTGTTTTTACAATATTTACAAGAGGAGAAATATCAACACGTTTAAGTAGTAATAAATTAGCAATTAGTGGAATACCATAAATATGAGGCTTTTTAACAATGCAAACATCTAGCAAACCATCCTTAATTTTTGCATTGGGAGCAATAGTAGTATTATAACCAAACTGATTTGAATTAGCGAACGCTATAAAAAGAGCCTTTTCGCTAATTACCTTTCCATCATCAAATATCAGACGAAAATTTTGAGGTTTATAATGAAGATATTCATTTGCAATTATCCTAAAATAACCTAAAAAACCACGGTGGGTTCCTGCAGAAAAACGTTCAGCAACAAAGGCATCAAAACCAACACCTGCAATACTAACAAAAGCTTTCCCATTTATACTGGCAGTATCAATTATTGAAGTATTATTCTTGCTTATTAAAGCAATTGCTTTTTCAATATTTATTGGTATACCAAGATGTCTGGCAAGGCCATTTCCCGATCCCATAGGAACAATTCCCAATACTGAGGAGCTATTGATTATCTGTGATGCTACTTCATTTACAGTACCGTCTCCTCCTACTGCAATAATTACATCTACTTTTTCAGCAACGGCCTTTTTACTTAAAGTGATTGCATGGCCAGCTGACTTTGTATAAGCTATGGATATATCATTCGAACTATGATCAATACCATTTTTAATAGCAATTGAAATCCGTTCACGGTTTCTTTTTACAGAATTAGGATTTATAATAAAAAGAATACGTTTCATTGTATAATACTTTTTACTGCTTTTATAATTTTTACACTACAGAGTTGTCAACTATTTCCCTAAAACAACTTTCACAATCCTTATTTTCTCCGGAGCAGCAAGACCACTTGCATCAGTAACATTATATTTTACATTATATTCGCCAACTTCTGAAACTTTAACATTATTATTGATTACAATACTACTTGTCAAATCCAGAGTATCCCCCTCACTTGTAATATCATAAGCAACTGCACCTGCATCAACATACGGAATGTCAAGCGCCCAATATAAAGGGTTTAAACCTAATATGGTAATTTCAGGAACAGTACCATCACCAGGATCCTCTTTCTCACAAGAGGATGACAATGAAAAAACAGCAAACATTATAAATATTGGTATAAAAAACTTTCTTTTCATAGTAAATAGCATTAATGTATTGTCAACGCAAAATTAGACAAATTAGTTCGTTTCAACACCACTTAAGTCTACAAAAGTGGTTTTTTTGTCAGTACTAAATTCCAATAATTAAATTGTTAAAAATAAAAAAGAAATTGGACTATTTTTGCATCAAATTATAATTTAAACTTTCAATTCACTGATGAAAAAATATCCGAACCACATACTTATTGCAATTCTTGTTTTCTTTTCTACGCATGCTAGTTTTACTCAAACAAATAATTATTTCAAAAGTGACATTATTCCCCCCATTGATATACCCATATACCTATCCGGTACTTTTGGAGAACTAAGGTCAAACCACTTTCATTCAGGTATCGACATTAAAACACAGGGAGTTGAAGGGAAAGCCATACTTGCTATTGCTGATGGATGGGTTAGCAGAATAAAAATATCCGCAGAAGGATATGGTAAAGCAATTTACATTACGCATCCTTTAGGTTTTGTATCTGTATATGGGCATCTTCAAAAATTTAATGACTCGATTCAAAAGCTTGTTGTAACTAAGCAATATGAAAAGGAAAGTTTTACAATTCAAATTTTTCCGGATAAAGACCAAATTAAAGTTAAAAAAGGTGAAATGATAGCCTACTCGGGAAATACCGGCGGTTCGATGGGACCGCACCTCCACTTTGAAATAAGAAATGAATTATCACAGCACCCAATAAATCCATTATTGTTTGAAGACATTAAAATTAAGGATTATTACAGACCAAAAATAACTAAACTCGCAATTTATCCGGTAGATCAAAATTCAATGATTAACGGCAAAAATGATACAGTTATATATGAAATTTCAGGATGGGGGCTTGAACATAGAATAAAAGGCAATCCTAATATAACTGCTTCTGGTAGAATTTCATTTGGTATCAGCTCATATGATCTGATGAACGAAACATCGAATAAAAATGGGGTTTACTGCACAAAGTTCTACCACGACACAACCCTGATCTTCGACCTAAATATGGATGAATTATCATTTAATACTACTCGTTATATTAATAGCCTTATTGATTATAATTATTATAGCATATCAAAAAACAGAATTATACGAACTGAAGTTGACACTAATAATTTACTCAACGCCTATGATTTTGTAAAAAACAACGGTATCATAAACTTAAACGATACACTAACCCATAGCATGATTTTCAATATAGAAGATGCTTACGGTAACGAATCAAAGCTCGCATTTAAAGTTGCCGCAAAAATATCAAGCAACAAACAAGCTATAATTAAGAACGATGAAGAAGAAGGCATCTTTTTTCCATTTTCCAAAAAAAATAAAATTGATAAGGATAGTATTGATGTAGAGTTTCCAACAAATAGTTTCTACAAATCATTCTATTTTAATTATAGTGTACTAGGTAATGACAGCAATTCATTTTCAGCAATTTACAAACTCCACGAACAAACAACTCCCGTACATAAATATTTTACAATTAAAATAATACCATATTCTGTTAACCACGAGCTAAGCAATAAAATTTACATTTCGTATTCAGCTGATAATTCAGAGTTTTATTATATCGACTCTAAAAAAGAAGATGAATATATTATAGGTAAATCACGACAGCTCGGATATTATAAATTAATGATGGATACAATTCCTCCGGAAATTACTGAAGTTAATTTCTTCGATGGTAAAAAATTAAATAACCAATCTAACCTTAAAATAAAAATTAATGATAAGCAAACAGGTATTATTACCTACAAAGCTACTTTAAACGATGAATGGATATTAATGGAATATGATGCAAAGAAGGATCTATTAATATACATCTTTGATGACAAAATTATAAAAGGCAATAATGAATTTAGGCTAGTTGTAACTGATATGTTAGATAATGTTAATGAATATAAATGCACTTTAATATACTAAAACAAAATACTATACCTTAAACCATGTGGCGATTAGTTGATTACTTCTACTTTCACAATCATCAACTACTTTTTTTAATGTAAACTCTTCATCAGTTTCAAAAATAAACTTATATACTCCTGGGCTGTTACTACAGGCTGAATTTTTATTAGAATATACAAAGGTTATCGTGCTATCTTTAATTAAGATATCACCTGTAGCAACAACTGAACTTTCTACTGAAGGCAGCTCAATTGTGAATTTATTACCTTTAATGGTTAACATCGCACCATCATTATAGCTTGCCCACGTACCCTCTAAAAGATGAACTATCGGTAAGGGTTGCTTTGATAGATTAATTTCATCTTTCTTCACTTCGACAGTTTTTGTATCAATTCCAACAGCTTCACTTTCGGTTTCAATTACAAAATAGCTAATAAGGAATGATAATATTGCAAGAATAATGATAATGACTAGAAATATAGTAAATGAATTATTTTTTTTTGTATTTTTTCGTTTGTATTTTCTTTTTACCATGATATTATTTTAAACAGATTGTTTATCAAATTAAAATTACAATTCAAAGATACTAATTATAATTCTTAATTACCTTTGCCATATGAAAGAAACTATAATTATCCTTGACTTTGGATCTCAATACACGCAACTTATAGCACGAAGAATTAGAGAGTTAAATGTATATTGCGAAATACACCCATTCAATAAAATTCCGGATACCATATCAAAAGTAAAGGGTGTTATATTATCAGGAAGTCCGTTTTCTGTTCGTGATACAGAGGCTCCTATTCCGGAGCTATCAAAGATTCAGGGAAAGTTACCACTTCTTGGAGTTTGTTACGGTGCACAGTTTTTAGCACTGGCTGATGGTGGAGAAGTTGAACCTTCGAAAATTAGAGAATACGGAAGAGCAAACCTTAATACTATCGACCAATCTTGTATTCTTTTAAACGGGTTAAGTGATAACACGCAGGTTTGGATGTCGCATGGTGACACAATATTAAAAGCACCCAATAATTTTAAAATTACGGCCAGTACAGAAAATGTTGAGATTGCAGGCTTTAAAATTGTTGGTGAGGAAACATATGGAATTCAATTCCATCCTGAAGTATATCACACAAAAGAAGGTGCCAAACTATTAAAAAACTTTTTAGTTGATATTTGTGGATGTTCTCAAAACTGGACACCCGATTCATTTATCGAATCAACAATTTCTTCGCTAAAAGAAAAACTTGGTAATGATAAAGTAGTACTAGGTTTGTCGGGGGGCGTTGACTCATCAGTTGCCGCTGTGTTACTTAACAATGCAATAGGCAAAAATCTATACTGTATTTTTGTTGATAACGGATTACTTCGAAAAAATGAATTTGAAGAAGTTTTACATTCATACAAAGACCTTGGTCTTAATGTTAAAGGTGTTGACGCTACTGATAAATTTATGGATGCCTTAGTTGGAATATCAGATCCCGAGAAAAAAAGAAAGGCAATTGGAAACTCGTTTATTGAAGTATTCGATCATGAAGCTCATCTTATTGAAGATGTTAGTTGGCTTGCACAAGGCACTATATACCCCGATGTTATTGAATCTATTTCCGTAAATGGTCCATCTGCAACAATTAAATCACATCATAATGTTGGTGGGTTACCCGACTTCATGAAGCTAAAAGTTGTTGAACCTCTGAATACTCTTTTTAAAGATGAAGTAAGAAGAATAGGTAGAACATTAAAAATGTCATCACTTATTATTGACAGGCATCCATTCCCTGGACCAGGATTAGGTATAAGAATATTAGGCGAAGTAACACGCAAAAGAGTAAAAATACTTCAAGAGGTTGACCATATCTACATTCAAAATATGAAAGCTTTTGGTCTTTATGATAAAGTGTGGCAGGCAGCAGCTATCCTATTACCGGTGCAGGCAGTTGGCGTTATGGGAGATGAAAGGACCTATGAAAATGTTGTAGCATTACGAGCTGTAGAGTCCACCGATGGTATGACTGCCGACTGGTCAAAACTTCCATATGATTATTTATCGAAAGTGTCAAGTGAAATAATAAACAAAGTAGTAGGAGTTAGGAGTTAACCGTGTTGTTTATGATATAAGCTCAAAACCACCAGCAACTATTGAGTGGGAATAGGTAGCAATTTATTATTGATTGTTCATTGTTGACTGTTGACTGTGGATTGTGGATTGTGGATAATAAATAATCCATCATAAATAACAAATCACTGAAAGGAATATCATAATTATTTTCATTTTACGTTATAAGTTCAACTTACTTTATTATTTTTGGAATTAGATATCAGAAAACAGTAATGAGAATAAAAAAAATAATTTTAATTGCTATTGCTTCATTTATTGTTATAGCGGTAAATGCTCAGGCAGTTGTGATACCTAGGTCAGAAGTTATTGAAATGCATAATGGAAAATCTTATTATGTTCATACCGTTTATAAAGGACAAACTGTTTACTCCATTGCTAAAGCATATGATGTTACTCCCGATGAAATATATTTTGAAAACCCAGGATCAAAACAAGGAGTTAATATTAATCAAAACTTGCTCATCCCAACAGTAAATAAAAACACAGAGCTCAAAAATGAAGTGGTTAAAACAAATTTTGATTTCTTCTATCATGTGGCTGCCAATAATGAAACGTTCGATCACATAAGCTCAATTTATTTAATTCCAAAAAAATATATTGTTAAGGCAAACCCAAACCTGAAAGTTCCGTTACGTGAAGGAGAATATGTTAAAGTACCTGTTGAAGAAGCATTTGATGTATTGGACGGGAAAACTACAAGTAGGGTTAATATTGCATCAAATAAAAGAGTTAATACAAATCGTAATTACTCAAAACCTGCAAAAAAAACGGTAAAAAAATCTCCTGCAACAAGTAATCAGGCTAGCCCAGTTCCAACAAAAAAACAAATTGTAAAACCCGAACCGGAAACAGTTAGCTTTAACCCTGAAATCCCTGTGATTCAAGACTACCGTCACGTTGTTATATTAGGAGAAACCACACAAAGTATTGCAAAAAAGTATGACATTCCGGTGGAGACACTTAAAGCTGCAAACCCCGGACTGGGAAGCACTGTTGTTAAAGGCGATCGTTTACGCATTCCTGACAAGACAAAATTAGACACTGCAAACAAAAATGAAACACCTACTATTAAAGTACCAAAAATACTGGATATCTCGATAACTGATGATAGCACAACTTCAACAACACAAACTCCTGAAATTGAAGCAATAAAACACAGAGTAAAAAAGAAAGAAACCCTGTATAGCATAGGGCGGGAATATGGTGTTACTGTGGCAGAGCTAATGAAAGCTAATAAAGGACTTACAAGCACAATAAAAATAGGACAAATAATTCTTGTTCCAAAAAAAAAAATAAGTAAGCCATATATAATTCACAAAGTTGAGTACAACACCAGAGTAAGTAAAATTGCAAAGCTGTATCGTATTCCCATATTTCAAATAAAAGATTTTAACCCCACAATTAAAAAACGTGTTTATCAAAATCAGGAAATTAAGATTCCTGTGGGAAGCCATGCAATAATTTCTCCAACACTACCTGGAACTAATAATATTCAATTTGAAGATGAAAAATTCGACAAATATTCTCAACCAACTAAAAAAGATAATAATGATTGTGAGTTTTCGCCTGATAAAAATAGAATTTTCAAAGTAGCTTTAATGATACCACTTTCGTTAGAAGAAGTCGACAGCCTGGATATGGAGCAATTCTTAATGTCACATCAACCTTTTTATACTCCTTTCAGATTTATTCAATTTTACGAAGGTTCATTAATTGCACTTGATTCGCTTACAAAATTGGGGATGAAAGTTGAAATGTATGTTTATGATGTTGATAAAAACTTAACAAAAACAGCCAAAGTATTACAGCAAAAAGAATTGCGATCAATGGACATTATTATTGGTCCTTTTTACAGTAACAGCTTCAATCAGGTTGCACTATTTGCCGGCAACTTTAATATCCCCATTGTTAACCCAATGTCATTTCGCGAAAGCATTATTAACAATTACAAAACAGTTATTAAAGTTAAGCCAGGTATATCATCTCAAACAAGTATGATTAATACATTTATCAACAAGTTTGAAAAAAACAGTAAGGTTTTTCTTATTTCTCAAACATCATACTTACATGCTGACAAGGTTATTGAAATTAACAATGAATTAATATCTACTCTCGAACCACAAGTTAAATTTAGCAATGAAAAATTGCTTAAACTAGCTTATGCTGTTGCTGAACGTGATACTCTTTTTGATGGCACAACTATTCCGCCTCCATTTATTTTGGAAACAACAGAGATTTTTCCGGAAATCCTCGAAAATACATTAACCGATAGCACAACTATAGTTAACAATCTTACAAGAATAAATTATGCTACCGACAGTCTTTATCCATTTCTTGAAAATGCTTCACCCCTGCGTAATAACCTTGTTATATTGTATGGGACCAAAAAATCATTTATACTTGATGTTCTAAATCGTATAAACGAAAGCAGAGACACCTTCGATATTAAGCTCATTGGGATGCCATCATGGGAACGAATTAATAATCTAAGTAATGTAAAAATGGATAATCTCAACCTTTCTTATTTTACATCTAACCATATTGATTACCAGGATGAAACTACTCATAATTTTATAGAGACTTTTAGATATAATTACAGTACTGAACCCAATGACTTCGCTTTCTCAGGATTTGACATAACCTACTACTTTCTAAGTTTACTTTACTATTCAGGAAATGATTTTAATAATTGTATTGAAAATTTTCCAATGGAATTATTAAAATCCAATTACAATTTCAAAAGAATTGGTAGTACAGATAATTTTGAAAATGATTACTGGCATATGCTACAGTTCAAGAATCTAACAAAAACTAAAATACCAGACAATATCATTCTCCCCAAAAAATAAATATCAAACTATGATTAATGCAATAAAAATATTTGTATTGTTATTTTCTATGTCAGTTATATTTGTAGGCTGCAAAGACAATAGAAAGAAATATTGGGAAAATGGTAACCTCCAATCGGAACTTAATTATAAAAAGAATAAACTAGATGGTATAGCTACATGGTATTACGAAAATGGCAATAAAGAACAAGAAGTAATTTACTCGAATAATGTTCTTAATGGAATACTTACCAGATGGTACAGGAATAGTAATTATGAATCAAGATCAAATTACAAAGATGGAAAACTTGATGGCCAGGCATTAATGTTTGATGAAAATGGGAATATTATATCAGAAGAAAACTATTCTAATGATACTTTAGATGGAAAATACACTCAATGGTTTTCTTCTGGGAAAATGAAAATTAAAGGAAATTATAAAAAAGGTTATTTTTCAGGACGTTGGCTTTATTATAATTTAACTGGTGAAATTATAGGAACCGGAAACTATACTATGGGAAATGGGATACAAAAGGCCTGGTATCCAAATGGCAAAATAATGCGAGAAATCAATTATCAGAATAACTTAAAACATGGTTCTGAAAAATGGTACACCCCTGATGGCCAACTTGACAAAGTTCTTTTCTTCGACGAAGGAATCATAATGGATTAGAAAAAACAAGAAAAAACACTTCTGTTTTCATAATCTTAGCCAATTTTTTCCTATTTTTATCGTGAAATATGGAATACTTCCAAGTATTTAATACCAATATATTTTGGCATTAATAAATCACAGTGTTTTGAAAACTAATACATAAGCTGCCTGCCATGAAAGATATTGCCTTGTTAATTATTGATAGTACATCTAATTTGATGGCATTTAAAGAAGTGCTCTCGAAACTTGATGTAATTTGTATAAAGGCAAAATCAGGAAAAGAGGCTTTTAACCAATTACATAAAAATGATATTTCCCTTATTCTGCTAGATGAACACTCACCAAAAATGAATGGGTACGAAATATTAATATCAATCCGTAAAAATAAAAAATGGGAAAATATCCCTATAATATTTATATCTGCAATTAATGAATTTGATTTTCATCAAATTAATGGAATTGAGATTGGGACTTTCGACTTCATTGTAAAACCGGTAATTCCAAAATTGCTATCAGTTAAAGTAAAAATGCTTCTTGAGTTATATCATTATCGAAAAAAACAAAATATCAAAATAGCTAAAATATCACAGAATCATAATAAAATAATGCAGGACAGAGTTCAGGAACTCGAATTAACAAATAAACAACTACAGGGTGAGAGAAAAAAGAAAATAGATGCAATTAACATTATTAATGCAAGCCCTGCTGTAGCATTCAAGTGGAAAAATATTAATGAGCTACCTCTTGAATACGTGAGTGAAAATGTTGAAGAATTATCAGGATATTCAGTAAAAGAATTATTAAGTGGCAAAATAACTATTCTTGGTATTGTACACCCAGAAGATTTAGAGAGAGTTAATAATGAATTAATTGACTTTAGCAAAGAGAAGAACAAAACAACTTTTACACACAAACCATATCGTATCCTTAAAAAAAACGGGGATACTCTTTGGGTTGACGAAAGATTAATGTTTTTACGTAATAACGAAGGTATAATAACTCATTTTCAGGGTATTATAATTGATATTACTGATAAGAAAAAAACAGAATTTGAGCTAACCACCAGCTTAAAATCACTACACGAAAGCGAAGACCTTTTCAAAACTTTATCAGAAGCTTCGTTTGAAAGTATATTTTTATCACGAGATGGAAAGTGCATTATGCAAAATAATACAGCTGAAAAAATGTTTGGCTACACTTTAAATGAAGCATTTGGCAGGCCTGGTACAGAATGGATTATTCCGGAAGATAGAGAAAATGTTAAAAAGATGATGATTAGTGGAGCTCAAGGTCCATATAATGTCACTGCACTTCGTAAGAATGGAACCACATTCCCATGCGAAATAAAGGCACGAGTATCTACATTTAATGACAAACCAATACGCATAACATCGCTTACTGATATAAGTAAGCAAGTTGAAGCCAAGAAGAAACTTATTGAAAGTGAGAAACAATATCGCTCCCTTATCCGTGATAATCTCTCAATAATGATGGTATTTGACCCAAATACTGGTAAAATTATTGAAGTAAATAACGCTTGTTATACTTTTTATGGTTATACAAATGATAAAATGCTCAGCATGAGTGTCTATGACATTAACACTTCAAATAATGAAGAAATATATGTTGAAATACAAAATGCTTTATCCAATAGAAAGAACTATTTTGTATTCAAACACAAGCTAGCAAGTGGTAAAATATGTGATGTAGAGGTATATTCCGGAAAAATTAAGTATAATAATAAAGAAGTACTTTTATCGGTAATTCATGATATAACTGAAAAAGTAAAAACCAGTAAAGAACTAATTATTGCTAAAGAAAGAGCCGAAGAAAGCGACAAGTTAAAAACAGCATTCCTGGCAAATATGTCGCATGAGATTCGAACACCAATGAATGCAATTTTAGGATTTTCACAACTTCTTAAACTTCCCGAACTAAAAAGCGACGAAAAAAACAGTTATGTTGATACAATTCACAATTCAGGAACCCAACTTTTGAGACTAATTGACGATATAATTAGCATATCGCAAATAGAGGCCGGCATTATTGACATAAATCGTAATAATACGTCTATTGATAGCATACTGAAAACAATTTTTAATCTATTTTCGATCACAGCTGAAAAAAAAGGACTGTCATTCTCATATAATAACAAATTACCCGATGAGTATCAAACTGTTTCAACTGACTCAAGACGAATACAACAAGTGTTAATTAATCTGATTAGCAATGCCTTTAAATTTACATCGGAAGGCAGTATTAAATTTGGATGTTTCCTTAATGATAATAACATAGAGTTCTTTGTTTCAGATACAGGAATAGGAATTAGTAAAACTGATGAGAAGCTTATTTTTGATAGATTTACGCAAGTTGACCATGGGAAAGATGTTTTGTACGGAGGTACAGGAATTGGTTTAAGTATATCAAAAGCTATAGTTGAAAAATTAAAAGGCAAAATATGGATAGCATCAAAAAAAACTAAAGGTTCAGAATTTAGATTTACAATACCTGCCAATAAGCAAACAAAACAATTAAAATTTACCGATGTTAATAAGAATGATATTGAACTTGATTTGAATGGAAAAACAATCCTAATTGCTGAAGACGAGACTTTTAATTTCGAATTTCTTAATATTATACTTACAACTGCAGGAGCAAAAATTATCCAGGCAATTAATGGCAAAGAAGTAATTGATATAATAAAAAAAGAAAATAATATTGATTTAATTTTAATGGATGTTAAAATGCCGGTACTTAACGGACTTGAAGCCACAAGGCAAATTAGAAAAAATAATAATAACATACCAATTATTGCCCAAACAGCTTATGCACTAGTAGGAGATAAAGATAAAATTATTAAAGCCGGCTGCGATGATTATATCTCAAAACCAATTCAAAAAAATAAATTATTTGAAGTAATTGGTAAGCATATTTAATTAGTACCACACAGGATTAAACAGAACTAAAACATTGATAATATGAACAATAAATCAATAGTTTTTTATGTCATAAATTGCTTATTTTCTTATAGTTTAATTCTTTTACCCAAAGGCTTAGTTTCTCAGGAAGAAATAAACTCAAACCATATTAAAATACTTAAAGATGGTGAAGAGGCTATGAACTTCTTTTTTGGCAACAGCAATAACAATGATTCTGTCATGTCAAATAAGCCAAAACTCATCCTTCTCGATCTTAAACTACCAAAAATAACTAACTAACTTCTATCGTAAAAACTTATGTCACAACTACGCTTTCTATTCCTCGAAGATAATCCAACAGATGTAGAACTTATTATATATGAGTTAAACAACTCAGGCTTCAAATTTGATCGTAAACTTGTTGACAACAAAGAAGACTTTTTAGAAGCCTTAAAAACATTCAAACCTGATATTATCTTCTCTGATTTTTCATTACCAAATTATAATGGTTTGGAAGCTATTATAGAAGTAAAAATAAATTACCCTGATATACCATTAATTATTGTAACAGGAGCAATAAATGAGGAAACCGCTGTTGATTGTATGAAAGCAGGTGCATCAGATTATATCCTCAAGGACAAGCTTACAAAGCTGGGCATATCTACCAAACTGGCACTTGAAATGGCCCAGCTTAAAAAAGAAAACATCAATGCGAATGAGTTACTAAAGAAAAATGAATATTCACACAAAATCTTAATAGAACAGGCTGGAGATGCAATTTTTACAGGTAACATTCAAGGTGATTTTATTCAAGTTAACTCAGCCGCAAGCAAATTGACAGGTTTCTCAAAAAAGGAACTACTTAGCATGAACATGAAGGATGTTTTTTCTAAACCTCAACTTGACATTAAGCCATTGCAGTATAATGCTCTGAATAGAGGAGAACCAGTAATAAACGAACGAGAAATATTTACAAAAGAGGGGAATTTTGTGCCAGTTGAAATGAACTCTAAAAAAATTGATGAAAATTCATATTTAAGCATAATTCGTGATCTCTCTGAACGTAAAAAAATTGAAAAAGATCTAAAAGATCGCGAAGAGAAGTTAAAAAACATAATTGAGCACACTTCAAATATGTTTTTCATGCAAACTGTTGATAGTAAATTTACATATATCAGTCCTCAATCAAAGCAATTCCTTGATTGTGAACCAGAGAAAATAATAGATAAACAAATATCTTTTATTACTGACAACCCTGTTAACAAAATTGGCAAAGAAATTACTCAAAAAGCAATTCAAACTGGAAAAAAACAGCCCCCTTTCGAATTAGAACTGATTGGTAAAAAAGGGAAAAAGATATGGGTAGAAGTTCATGAAGCACCAGTAATCAGGAAAGGCAAAGTAACTGGTATTGTAGGAGCACTTGTTGATATAACAAATTGGAAAGAAGCTTATAGCGCACTAGTAGTAAATGAAAAAAAATTCAAAAAGTTATTTTCAGAAGCGCCTGATGGTATATTACTAATTAACGCCAAAGGAATAATAACAGATTGTAATAAGGCATACTGCAACTTGTTAGAAACTAATGACGATGAGATTATTAACTCACATATCAAAGATTCAATTTATGACCTCGAAAAGGCTTCTTTTAAAGAAAGATTTTCCACTCTTATAAAGACAGGAAAAATAGCCGGAGAAATAAGTTTAAAAACAAAACAGAATAAAATTATTAAAGTAAGCCTTAGCGCGTCTGCTCTTTATAACGATTCAAATGAGTTTATTGGAGCTATTGTTCATACTCATGATATTACTGAACAAACGAAAATACAAGATGAAATAAATAAAAGAGAAGCTCGCTTAAGTGCTATCTTCAAGGCTGCTGATAATGTGTCATTCATCCTAAGTACTATCGAGGGCGAAGAATCTAAAATATTAGAATTTAGCCCTGGCTCCGAAAAGCTTTTTGGATACACGAAAAACGAAGTAATCGGAAAACCCGTTAAAATTCTTCATACCAGAGACATGGTAAATAATTTCTCAAAGTATCTTGATAAGATGAAGAAGAGTGAAGAAGGTTTTAAGGGACAAACAACTATGATTACAAAGACAGGCAGAAAATTAAGTGTATTACACACTGCCTATCCGGTTTTTGATAATAAAGGAAAACTTTCTCAGGCCTTAGGCGTTACTTTAGATATATCTAAGGTTCTTGAGATTGAAGAAACTCTTAAAAAAAGAGAAGAACAATTAACAACATTAATCAATTCAAGTCCTGATTTTATTTGTTTTAAGGATGGGGATGGTAAATGGCAATTAGCAAACGATACCGATATTAAACTTTTTCAACTTGAAGGTGTAGATTATTTTGACAAAACAGATGCTGAGCTTGCCCCTTATAGTAAATTTTATGAAGAGGCATTTTCAAAACATATTGATTCAGATGAAATTGCGTGGAAAAAAGGCATTATGTCAAAAGATGAAGAAATAATTCAAACTCCCGATGGAAACAGTAAAGTTTTTGATGTTATAAAAATACCATTATTTCACCCAAATGGCGATAGAAAAGCAATTGTTATTTTAGGAAGAGATATTACAGAAAGAAAACAGATGGAAACACAATTGCGACAGTCCCATAAAATGGAAGCAATAGGACTGTTAGCAAGTGGCATCGCTCATAATTTCAACAACATCCTTCAGGCAATTGTTGGTTATATTGACTTTGCGAAAGAAGGCCTAAAAGAAACCGAGCAAAGATATAAAGATATTCACCAGATTGGCAAACTCGTAAAACGTGCAACACAACTTACCAAAAACCTGCTGGCCGTTGGTAAAGAGCAATTTATGGAGAAGCGAGATGTAGACCTCAATGACATTATAGTTCCAATCGTTGAACTAACAAACCGTGCAACACGAAATAATATCATAGTTAAATTTCATCGACAAGAAAATATTCCACCTGTGTATGTTGATGGAAGCCAAATAGATCAGGTTATAATGAATATTTTCATTAATGCCAGAGATGCAATGCCAAGTGGAGGCATAATAACGGTAAATACTCAGAACGTAGAAATTAATAAAACATTCTGCTCAAAAAATACATGGGCCAAGCCAGGTAATTATATTCTCATAAAAATTTCAGACACAGGTCATGGTATGGATTCAGATACAAAAAGGCGTATTTTTGAACCATACTTTACAACAAAAGGAATAGATAAAGGAACAGGACTTGGTTTATCAACAGCTTTCGGTATAATATCACAACATAATGGTCTTCTGAATGTAATTAGTGAAAAAGATAAAGGTTCCACTTTTGAAATATATCTGCCTTTTTCTTAATTATTGTACCAATTATTTTTAAAAATGATTATTTTTGCCCCCACAAAATTAGCCCAGGTGGCGGAAATGGTAGACGCGCATGGTTGAGGGCCATGTCTTCGCAAGGGGGTGCAAGTTCGATTCTTGTTCTGGGCACCGAGATTGATTAATTATTATTGCCTATTTATTATTGATAACAAACCTCAATATAATCAATAATAAATCATCAATAATACATTAAAAGCCCAAGTGGCGGAATTGGTAGACGCGCTACATTCAGGGTGTAGTGGCCTTATGGTCGTGAAAGTTCGAGTCTTTTCTTGGGCACAATCTAATAAGTCCTGTTTTTACGGGGCTTTTTGTTTTATGAAATTACAATTATCAAATTTCAAATATCAATCAATCTCCAATTATCAAATTAGAAATATCCAATACCATTAAGGTCATTGATATTTAGATTATTGTGATTTGTTTAGAATTTGTTGCTTGAAATTTGCTCTTTATCTATGGTGCAATAAATATATTATAAATAATAGGGACTTCCCTGAATTTCATCTTTGATGCATATTATTCATAACACGCATTATTATAGCTATTTTTGCAGATAGAAATAATAATTAATAACTGAAATTATGACTTTTAAGACTCTATTATTCAGCCTGCTTTTTACGATAACTTTAACATCAGTATTTGCTCAAAGCAACCCTGATTATTACATAAGCAAAACCATAAATTATTCATTTGATGATGCTACAGATAGAGTTAAGGAAGCGCTTAAGGAACAGGATTTTGGTATTATTACTGAGATAAATATGGTTGAAAAACTTAAAGAAAGTATTGCTAATGTTGAAATAAAACCATATAAAATTCTTGGCGCCTGCAATCCTGAATTTGCATATCAAACTTTGCTTGTTGAAGAAAACATAGGATTGTTTTTACCTTGTAAAATTCTAGTAAAACAAGTTGACGAAAATACGACCGAAGTAGTTATGGTTAATCCTTCGGTTTTAATGCAAATGCTAGGTAACGAAAAATTAACAAAAGTTGCTGATGAAGTAACCAATAGGTTTAAAAAGGCAATGGAATCATTATAGTTGATTTTTCTTGGATTACCGGCATGTCAATTCCTTACAATTATAACTTGGGCCTAGTCATGTATTTCAACTGTGCTCTATTTTTTTGGTGTTAATTGGATTTGTGCCATTTTGTATATTCACTTAATGATTATAATCAAACGATATGGATATCAGTAATAAAATAACTTGGGTCGACTTTGAAAAAGTAGAACTGCGCTCAGGCACTATAACAGATGTTAAAGATTTTCCGGAAGCCAGAAAACCTGCTTATATAATCACTGTCGATTTTGGCAAGGAAATAGGTATTAAAAAATCAAGTGCACAAATCACAGACCTATATACTAAGGAAGAACTATTAAATAAGCAGATAATTGGTGTTATAAATTTTCCACCTAAGCAAATTGGCCCATTTATTTCAGAATTTTTAATCACCGGGTTAATTCAGGAAAACGGAAGTGTAGTATTAGCTGTGCCCGATATGAATGTAAAGAATGGGCTAAAGTTAGGATAAGAATACTTTAGCCAGTAATCGGAATGATCTCCTGATCCTTTATTCTTATTTCGTTATCATTTCAATTTATCCTTAAAAACCTTTTCAAACTTTTCAATTTTGGGAGTTATCACGAAATTACAATATGAGTTAGTTGGGTTATTTTTATAATAGTCATTATGATAATCTTCAGCCGGATAAAACTTTATGTAGGGAACAATTTCAGTGACAATAGGATTCTCCCAGATTTTTGCTGAATCCAAAGCAGCTAAATAATCCTTTGCCAAAGCTTCCTGTTCTTTATCATGAAAGAAAATTACAGATCTGTATTGTGTTCCTACATCAGCTCCTTGTCTGTTTAAAGTTGTAGGATCATGAGTTTTCCAGTAAACCTCAAGTAAAGTGCTAAATGAGATAATATCTGAATTATAAGTTATTTGCGATACCTCGGCATAACCAGTTTCACCGGTTACCACTTCCTTATAAGTTGGATTTTTAGTATGACCTCCAGCAAAACCGGGTTCTACTTTTTCTACTCCATCCAAACGATTAAATATTGCTTCGCTACACCAAAAGCATCCTGATCCAAATGTTGCCTTTTTTGTTTTCATATTATCATTATTTTTGTTTTGAGGAAATAATTGATAAGAAATACTGATAAGTATTACTGAAAATAATATAATTACTAATTTACTAATACTATTCATAATGAAAGAGATTACTATAACAGAATTAATTTTTTTCCATTAATTAACTCTTCAAACTCAGGAGATGGGCCTAAGAATCTTTCCCTAAAACCATTCATCTCATCTGTTGTTTTTTCAGATAGTAATTCGGCCATTTGTTTCATAGCATCTTCCCCAATTATAATAGGGGGAGTATTCATTAGCAGTTTCGATCCTTTGAACTGGGCCACAACCTGATACTCATTCATGCTACTTATTTCACTACCTTTAAAAAAGCACTTCGACAACCAACTATCCAAATCAAAATTTCGCATATCAATCATAATTGGCTCACTGCCTCGTTCCTGCATTACTCTATTATAATATACTTGCAGATTCTGAAGCGACTCTTCTGACATTGATTTCTGCATATCCATATGACAGTCCTGACAAATAGCAAATTCATAAATAGTAGATGTAAAGTCCTGCTCTTTATAATTCTTCACAGCTTTTTCAATAACATAAGGAACATCATTATCTAGTAAATACTTTCCACAGATATTACAATTCTCAAATGGCTTGTCGCTTACATCAGAAAAGAAGCGCTTAGGTATTTCTATTGTAAATTCTTTTTGATCCATCACATTCTATCCTAATTATTGCAAAAATAGTGGATTTATACTAAATGATGAAACCTCTTAAAATAAAACTTAAATATATAAACAATTGATTAAAAATATTAATTTTGAATTTTAAAAATAACTATCAAATTATGAGTTTACAAGTAAAAGGGAAACTTATTCAAAAACTACCCATTGAAAGTGGAGAAGGAAGAAATGGAAGATGGGAAAAACAACAATTTGTTATTGAAACTGACGAACAATTTCCCAAAAAAATGTGCATTATGCTCTGGGGCGATAAAGTTTCAATGCTCGAAAAGGTAGCTGAAGGCGACATCCTTACCGTATCTATAAATATCGAATCCAGGGAATATAATTCAAAGTGGTACACCGATATAAAAGCATGGAGAATTGAAAAAGGTGCTGATGAGGGTAGTACTTCAACCATGCCTGTAGAACCCCCTGCTGATCTTGGCTTGCCGGATGATGATTTGCCATTTTAATGTCGAAAAAACTGCTATTGGCTCATGCTGCTCTACTTGGTGCTAATTTTATTTTTGGAATCAATTATGTGATAGCTAAGGGTATTATGCCTGATTATTTAGAACCACGGGCAATTATCCTATTAAGAGTGGTAGGAGCAGCTATTATTTTTTGGATTGTTGGAATTTTTTCTCCTAAAGAAAAAGTTAACAGAAAAGATCTACTTAAACTTGGATTTGTTTCCTTTTTTGGAGTAGCCCTTAACCAAATAATGTTTTTTGAAGGTCTTAACCTATCAACCCCTATTAATGCTTCTATATTAATGGTTAGTATACCAATACTTGTATTGGTTTTTTCACATTTTTTTATTGGAGATAAATTGACCCAGAATAAAGTTATTGGGATTTTTCTTGGCTTCGCAGGTGCTGTATTTCTAATTCTCCAAAGTGGTAATTTTATTTTTTCGTCAGATACTTTTATTGGTAATATTTTTATCTTAATAAATGCTTCATCCTATGGATTATTTCTTGTTCTGATTAAACCGTTTATGGTTAAATATAGTCCAATAACAATAATGAAATGGGTATTTTTATTTGGTGTTATCTATGTCACACCGGTTTCCATTAACCTTGCCATATCATCTGATTATTCTAATATTCCGGTAAACATATGGTTATCTATAGGTTTTGTAATATTGTTCACAACTGTATTGGCCTACTTACTTAATAATTACTCTTTAAAAACCATTAGTCCAACAATAGCTAGTGCCTACATATATTTACAGCCACTTATTGCATCAGTAGTGGCATTATCACTTGGAAAAGATAGCTTATCAGTTGAAGAAGTTTTTGCAGCATCTTTGATTTTTATTGGAGTATATTTCGTTAGTTTTAAGAAGAAACGTATTTTTGAAGAATAAAATTTAGTTATGTTACCTAAAATCGAAAAATTAAAATATGCTAATTCAGATAATTTTTTTCTGCTAGCTGGGCCCTGCGTAATTGAGGATGAAAAGATGGCTTTCCCAATTGCAGAACGCATTATTGAAATTACTGAAAACCTAAGTATACCTTTTATATTTAAAGCTTCATTTAAAAAAGCAAATCGATCGAGGTTAGATTCATTCACAGGTATAGGTGATGAATTGGCATTGAAGATTATGGGACAAATTTCAGAGAAATATAATATCCCCGTTGTCACGGACATTCACACTGCTGATGATGCTAAACGGGCTTCACAATATGTTGACATACTTCAAATACCTGCTTTTTTAAGCCGACAAACCGACTTACTAATTGCAGCTGCTAAAACAGGCAGGTGGGTAAACATAAAAAAAGGACAGTTTTTGTCAGGTGAATCGATGCAGTATGCAGTTAATAAGATTATTGATAGCGGTAATAACAATGTAATGTTAACTGAGCGTGGTAATATGTATGGATATGGTGATTTGGTTGTTGACTACAGGAATATAGTCGAAATGCAAAAGTTCAATGTTCCGGTTATTCTTGATGTAACTCATTCTTTACAGCAGCCAAATCAAACACTAGGGGTAACCGGAGGTCAGCCTGAGTTAATAGAAACAATAGCAAAAGCAGGAATTGCAATTGATGTAGATGGTATATTTCTGGAAACTCATCCTAATCCTGAATTAGCAAAATCTGATGGCGCAAATATGCTGAGATTAGACCTATTGGAAAACTTGCTTACTAAATTAACTGCAATTAGAAAAGCAATAATTTAAGACTTTCCGGATTACATAGCTACAGAAAGTGTCTAAACCTTGTATCAACTCTTCCAGGATCTGCGGACACTGGAAGGTTGTGATGCTACTCCCTGAGAATTGAAATCAGATTTCCTGTTTCGGCATCAAATTGTAATTTTGTCCCTTCTAATGGTACTGATGATACAACACCCAGTTGATTTATCAAATATCTGCCACTAAAAAAATCTTTGTTTTCTGAACTTATTGTTACAGTAACCGATGCCGGAATACGATAATAAACGCTATTATTAGATGTAATAACGTCTGGTAAGTTATTGGAAATATTATTAGAAGTAAGTTTAATATTAACTAACTTGCCATCATTAAACCTCATAAGTTCATCAACTTTTTTATTTTTATCTGGTAAATAATAGAATGATTGTGTTTCAATAGTCTTCAACTCTCTACCAAGAAACAACTCAAGATATTGGCTTTCCAATTTCTGTAATTGCTTATCCATATAAATAATACTTGATCCATAATTAACTTCTTGGTAACCTGAAATAAGATGATATCTTCCTTCTCTGATTTTTTCAATTTGTAAGGCAGCTTCTCTTGCTTTCTCACTAACAGTTTTGTCAATCCATGATGACTTAAATAAAAATCTGTTAATTGTTACAGTATCAATATTTATTGTACGTATAATAGTATCTGTTTTCTTTTGCTTATTATATTGAGACATATAAGGAAACAAATCATCTCCTTCCTTGAAAATAATGGTTTGATCATTAACAACTTCGACAGTTTGCTGGATATTTTGAGCATTCGTATTATACGCCAATAAGCTACCAATATCTGAAAGACTAAATGAAGTAGTTTTTGCATCCTTTGCCCGTTCTATGGGATATTTCACATGATAAAATTGGTCCGGATCAGCTTCCTGAAATGTTGAAATACCAGCATTAATAAGATTGTAGGCTATGGCATCAGAGGATATATAATCAGTTGCACCAAGATATTCATCTGTAAAATCTGATAAAGGCCCTTTAATTTTCATCGTCTTTTCATAAACAATATCTATTTTAAATACAGTTTGCGGAAGTGAATAAATAAATCCTTCCTGAGATGAATTTATATTTTTGTTTTCAATTTTTGTTACAGTAATTTGGCTATACCCTTGAAATAAGATTGCCATTAAAAAAGCAAGAATAATGAATAGTCGACTATTTAATTTTTTCATTGTATAAGATATTAGATCTATTCTATAAATTCGTAAAAGCCGGGATATGTAGATGACTCGTTTGAATTTGAATTCCGAAAGTCTGGCCAAGTGGGTTAAAATCCACAACCATAAAGATCAAGATTACAAATCCCTAGCAGTATGGCAAATATACTATTTCTTTAAATTATTTAATAAATAATAATTCCCTATATTTTGGTAGTGGCCACATTTCATCATCAACAAGCATCTCAAGCTTATCGACATGCTTGCGAATCAATTCAAAATACTCTCTCACATTATTTCTATAAGCAATCGCCTGATCATATACATCATCAATTTTGTTGGCTCTTTTTCTTGCTTCAACCATTTGCTCAACATATTCCTTTATTTCTGAAATATGATTAGAAATTTCCTTAATAGTGTTAAGTTGATTTTTAGATAACTTTACAAAAGATTTAGAATCAAGGACCTCTTTTAGCCCTTTAGCATTTTCGATGAGCCTGTTTTGATAATGAATAGCTGTTGGAAGAATATGATTTGTTGCAAGGTCACCCATTATTCGCGATTCGATTTGAATTTTTTTGGTGTACTTCTCTAGTTTAATAGCGTACCTTGCTTCAAGTTCAGTTCTCGACATGACATGATGTCGTTCAAAAAGCCCTATACTTTTTTCAGATATAAAAGCATTAAGAGCTTCGGGTGTAGAAGGATAATTTGATAATCCTCTTTTTATAGCTTCATCTTCCCATTCTTTAGAATATGAATTTCCTTCAAATCGGATATTCTTCGATTCTATAATATATTTCTTAACAACTATAAATATTGCCTCTTCTTTAATTGTACCTCCATCGATAAGTGCATCAACTTCAGTTTTAAATTTAGATAACTGATCAGCCATTATTGAGTTAAGCACAAACATAGGTTTTGCTGTATTTGCTGTAGATCCAACAGCTCTGAACTCAAACTTATTACCAGTAAATGCAAAGGGAGATGTTCTATTCCTATCAGTATTATCAAAAAGTATTTCCGGAATTTTTGGTATGTCTATCGTAATATCTTTAGCGTTCCTGTGATTCATTTTACCGTTTATAGGCATTTTTTCAATCTCGTTAAGAGTTGCTGTAATTTGTTCGCCTACAAACACTGAGATAATTGCCGGCGGAGCTTCATTTGCTCCAAGTCTTAAATCATTTCCTGCAGAAGCAATACTTGCCCTTACAAGTTCTTCATTATCATGAACTGCTTTAAGGATATTAGCCAAAATAGTTATAAACCTGAAATTATCCTCATGAGTTTTACCTGGCGAAAGCAGGTTTACTCCGGTATTTGTTTCAATAGACCAATTATTGTGTTTACCTGATCCATTTATGCCGGCATATGGTTTTTCGTGAAGAAGCACATTGAAATTATGACGACGTGCCACAACGTCCAATAAATGCATTAGCAATTGATTATGATCAACTGCAATATTCACTTCCTCGTAAACTGGAACACATTCAAACTGACTTGGTGCAACCTCGTTATGCCTGGTCTTTAAAGGGATACCCAACTTATGTGATTCAACCTCAACATCCTGCATAAAGGCTAATACTCTATTATGTATAGTGCCAAAATAATGGTCGGATAGCTGCTGATCTTTTGCTGAGGAATGACCAAATACAGTTTTTCCGGTAAGTACCAAGTCAGGGCGGGCAGCAAAAAGTGCTGAATCAACAAGAAAATACTCTTGCTCCCAACCAAGATTTGGGAATACTTTGTCAATATTTTCATCAAAATATTTACACACACTAACAGCAGCTGAATCTAATGCTCTCATCGATTTCAAAAGAGGAGTTTTATAATCCAGCGAATCACCGGTATATGATACAAATATAGTAGGTATACAAAGTGTATTGTCGAGGATAAATGCTGGTGAAGTAGGATCCCATGCCGTATAACCACGGGCTTCAAATGTACTTCTTATTCCTCCACTCGGAAAACTTGACGCATCAGGTTCCTGCTGTATTAACGAGTTCCCTTGAAATTCCTCAAGTGCTTTACCTTTTTCGATTGGATTAATAAACGCATCATGTTTTTCGGCAGTAGATCCTGTTAGTGGGTGAAACCAGTGAGTATAATGTGTAACCCCATTATTTATTGCCCAAGCCTTCATGGCTGAAGCAACCTGATCGGTAATTTTTCTATCAATCCTAACACTCTTCTCAATTGAGCTAATTACACCATCGTAAGCCTCTTCTGTCAAAAATTCTTTCATGACAGTTTGATTGAAAGTCATAGAGCCAAAATATTCAGATGTTTTTTCCGAAGGAAAATTAACTTTTATAATAGGTCTGCCAAGTGTCTTTTCTAATGCAGTAAATCTAAAGTTTGCCATAATATTTAAACTAAGTAGTTTTTGTTTTAATTAAAAATAATCCAATAAATGCTATTATACCATTAATAATTAGTAATTCAAACCCAATTTGATATCCACTGAAAATAAGCGTTGAGTAATGGCTTATTACAAACGTAAGAATTGGTGCAATAATAGCAATTACAGGCACAAGTTTGTCATGAACTTTATATTTTGTAAACAAACCAAAAGAATACAATCCTAATAGTGGTCCGTATGTATATCCTGCAAAAGTGAACAACTGCGCAATAACAGCTTGATTATTAATTAATTTAAATAGTAAGATGACAAAAATAATTATTATAGACATTGCCACATGAACTAAGTATCTCTTTTTTTTCAAAAGTTTTCCATTATTGGCATATTTCTTATCCAAGTTCAATATATCGATACTGGTAGATGTTGTTAAAGATGTTAGTGCACTATCGGCACTTGAGTAGGCTGCAGAAATAAGTCCAATGATAAAAATAATACCTGCACCTTTTCCCAGGTAATTAAATGCAATATCCGGAAAAACATGATCAGATGAAATAGCAGATGGTATATCAAAATGACTTGAGTAAATAAATAGCAATGCGCCAAGAAACAAAAAAATCAAGTTAACCGGAATGAGTATTAAGCTTAGGGTAGTTATGTTTTTTTGTGCATCTTTAATATTTCTGCAGCTTAGGCTTTTTTGCATCATATCCTGATCTAACCCTGTCATAACAATTGTTATAAAAATACCGCTTAGAAAAAGCTTAACGAAATTTTGCTTAGAATTTATATCTGTAATAATAATATCTGAGAGATCACTGCTCCAAACTTCCGAAACGGCATCTAACAATCCAACATCCATATGCTTTAGTATAATAAAGATTGTAATAACAACTGCAGCTAGCATAAATGTTGTTTGCAAAGTATCAGTCCATATAATTGTTTTAATACCACCCTTAAGGGTATATAATTGAATTAATCCCATGAAAATGATAACAGTAAGCCACATTGGTATGTTGAAATAATCGAAAACAAATACCTGAAGAACTGACACGACCAAAAACATACGAAACGAAGCACCTATTATTCTTGAAATCAGAAAATATACCGAACCTGTTTTGTATGAAAAGTTACCGAACCTCATCCCCAAGTAAGAATATATGGAAGTAAGATTAAGCCTGTAATACAAGGGTAGAAGTATAGTTGATATTACTGCATAACCAAATACATAGCCAAGTACAATTACAAAGTATGAAAATCCTGTGTCGCCAACCCAACCCGGAATTGAAATAAAAGTAACACCCGATAATGAGGCTCCAATCATGCCATAAGCAACAACAAACCATGGCGATTTATGATTTCCAATAAAAAAACTTTGATTATCAGCTTTTCGAGATGTAAACCATGAAATAAAAAAGATAATGAAGGTGTATATGAGAAAACTTCCAAAAATTAATTCCGGGCTCATAACTGTTTCAATTTTTCAATTTGTGATTTTAACTCTGCAAGGCTTTTTACTTCAATGTCAGCATTACAGATTGAAATATCTTCATTATCATGCTTTACCAGAACTGTATGCATTCCGGCATTTCTTCCAAAATCGATGTCGCTTTGAGAATCTCCAACCATTATACTTTTTGTTAAATCAATTTCCGGAAAATCATGAACTGCATTTTGTGCCATAGTAATGGATGGTTTCCTACAGTTATCATTTTTTTCAGCAAGGTCGGTACAATAATATATACTATCTATTTTACCACACGCATTGCTTATTTCATAATTCATATAGTTATGTACTGTGGCTAAATTTTGTTCTGTCATTATGCCTTTCCCAATACCCTGTTGGTTAGTAACAATAATTATTTTACCGAAAAAAGAAGTAAAAAAAGCTATACTATCAAGAACTCCGGGCAAAAAATTATATTCAGCAGGTTTTGTAACATACCCACCCCAAATCCTACTATTAATTACACCATCGCGATCTAAAAATAGAGTCCATGTCTTGTCGATGTGATTTAGAAAGTCATTTTTCATTTTTAAATAGATCAACTAAAAATTAACTTATTGTGGAAACAAAGTAGTTTCAATTTCTTCACAAATAACATGACCGATTAGAATATGAACTTCTTGAATTCGAGCAGTGTTTTTCGAAGGCACTTTAATACAAATGTCAGCTACATCTTCTATTTTACCACCTGACATTCCGGTAAACCCAACTGTTAACATCCCAAGTTTTTTAGCCTCTGCCAAAGCAACTACAACATTTGTGGAATTACCTGAAGTGCTGATTCCAATTAAAACATCACCTTTTTTTCCTGCTGCTTTTATCATGCGACTATAAATATCATCGTAACCGTAATCGTTGGCAACAGCTGTAACATATGATGAATTTACATGAAGTGCTTCGGCATAAAGCGGATCACGGTCATAATTAAATCTACCCGACAACTCTGCTGCAATATGCTGAGCATCAGCGGCACTTCCGCCGTTTCCGCATAGAAGGACTTTGCCACCATTTTTAAAAGTAGAAATACAATGGTCGGCTGCTTTTTTAAGCAGGTTAATATTGTTCTCATCCTTAAGAAATAGTTCCTTAACAGCAATGGATTCTTTTATCGAATTAATAATATTCATATTAGGATATAATAATGTTCGTATTTTGAATTTACAAATTTATTGTTTTTTACTTCAATTGAAAACTTTGATTGGATTAATAGAATATTAGGTAAGAATATAAGATTAATAATCAGTACTAAAAAAATCAATGCAAAGGTCTGCAACGGGGTTTAATACCAAATAGCAACCAAAATGAGCCTTAAAATAATTATAATTCTTCAATATCTGCAATCATATTTTCACGATATTCCTTCAACAAATTAGCTCTTGATATCAGTCCAACATATTTGGTTCCGTCAAGTACAACCATGTTGTAATTATCTGTTTTCTTGAACTTGTTTAGTATATCCCTTGCATCCGAGTCAACACTCACTTTCTCATCTGAAAGGGGACTATATAAAAATTGTGATATTGGTTCAGAATACTTAGCAATATCAAACATATCATTCCTAACTTCATCGAGGAGCACAAGCCCAATAAAATCATCATCATCGGTTACAATAAAGATATTTCTTTTGGATTTTTTAATGAGTTTCACTAAATCTCCAAGGGTACTTTGCAAATCAATTGTAAGCACATCTTTTTCCAGCAACGATCTGATATTTAATTGCTTTACAACAGTCATATCTTTATACTGATACATATCACCCTGTTCAGCCAGTTTTTGAGTAAATATCGAATGTCTATTAAACCTTTTGGCTATTAAGTATGCAATTGATGTTGATAACATTAAAGGTACAATTAGTTCATATCCATTACTCATCTCGGCAACGAGAAAAATCGCTGTAAGAGGAGCCATTAAAACTGCTCCCAGAACGGCTGCCATTCCAACAAGTGTAAAATTACTCTCATGTAATCCAATCTTTGTACTTAATGTGTTAATGCTTCTGGCAAGAACAAATCCTGTAAAGCCACCCATAACTGCAGCTGGAGCAAAAATACCTCCTACTCCACCAGCTTCAGTAGTTAATGTTGTGGCAATAACTTTGAAAATGACTAGTAACACAACAAAAATTCTAAGTGTAACAACTACGTTTGAACCATCAACGAATGTATAATTAAGAAGGCTTTCCGCCTTTCCACTTACAATTAACCTGATTGCATCATAACCCTCTGAGTACAAAGGAGGAAAGAAATATAGCAAAACACCAAGTAAGCCACCCCCAATTATCGCCTTCATCCAAATTGACTTTATCTTACTAAATTGTTGGATAATTTTAAAATGCATATAATGGAAGTATACTGCTACAAATCCGCCAATTATTCCGAGTATTACAAAATATGGAATGTCTTGAATAACAAAAGCTTCTGAAACTTTAAAATGAACCAGATATTGTTCAGCAGTTAATAACTTTGTTGTAACAGCACCTGTAACAGAAGCCATTAGTAGAGGAATTAGTGAAGCTGCTGATAAGTCGAGGAGCAATACTTCAAAACTAAAAATTACAGCAGCTATAGGTGTTGTAAAAATAGATGCCATAGCACCTGCAGCACCACATCCAATTAATAATGTTTTATGCTTATAGCTTAACTTAAGAAGTTGCCCGATAGACGATCCAATTGAGGCACCCGTAGAGATAATTGGCGATTCCAGTCCAACAGACCCTCCAAAACTTGCAGTCAATGACCCTCCAATAAGTGATGAAAACATTTTGTGATTACGCATACTTCCATCAAGTTTTGAAATAACATAAAGAATACGTGGAACACCATGACCAACACTATCTTTAACAAAATATTTTAGAAAAATGATAGTTAAAAGTATGCCTATAATTGGGAATCCGATTAACAGTAATATTGTGTCATTATCTGAATAAAAACTAAAAAGCTTATCGCTAATTGTTATTACAGTTACTTTTAGAATTGCAGCTGCAATACCTGCCAGAAACCCAATTATTATGCTTAGAATTAGTACAAAAGCAGTGTCATTTAGTTTCCGTGCACGCCAGCTTAAAAAATTATTAAAGATAATGTGTCTGTTCATAGAACATTATTGATTAGCACAAATCTAAAAAGAAAAAGGGGAATTATACCAATTAGTTATTAGAATGAGTATTATAAAACAAAATATTTTTCTACTTATTGATTTAAAATATTTGTTGCATAGCCATAGCTACGGAAGAAATGCTTTAAGAAGATAAGATGGAAAAGATAAAGGTTTTAAGGCTCATTTTGGTAGCTATTTGGTATTAATTGTATCACCAGGCTTAATTACCATCACATCGTAAATAATCTTTATCCAAATTAAAATACATGGCAGTACTTTTAAAGAATATGGTATAATAAATTCATCTCTAATACTTGCCGGAAAAAGATCAGTTGGAGACAACGATGTTAATACTATTGCAGCTATGAATAATACAATATTTATAATATTCATCTTACTCTTAACGAACCAAAGTGCCACACCCGTTATTGCTATAATAAAAGTAGGTGATTCAGCTTTGTGATTAAAAATAACCACCCAAATTAATATTGAAGCTAATGTTAAGTATTTAAATAAATAATTATTGTATTCACGAATTTTAATCATTGGAATTAATAATATAATCGCACCAACTATTACTATTATATTTCGGTAAGATCCAATATCAGTTACTACATTTAACAAACCCATTACCGAGTAACCATAAGAAATACTATGATCGTTTGATAGCATGTTCCAATAGCTTTGTATAAGATTAATATATTGAGTAAAGTCAATAAATAATAAGGGTATCGCAAAAAGTAATACAGTCTAGGCAATTGTATATACCGCCAATTTCCACTTTTTTGGATAAAAAATAAATAGGACAAAACCAATAATACCAAACAGTTTAATATATATTGAAAATACAATAAGCAGAGTTGCCAGCAAGTATTTCTTATTTTCCAGTAGCCCAAACGAGAATACTAACAAACCAGCCATTAGTGCATTTGATTGCGCATTTTGTATGGATGTTATTAATTCAATTAATACAATAAGGAGGATTGCGCCTTTTTCAAACTTATCAAGTTTTGGCAAATAATATATTGCAAATAATAATGTGAAAACATTTAATAAATTCCATAAACTTAATCCAATCCAGTCTGGGAATAGAGCAAATATTCCAAAGAAAACAGAAAATGTAGGAGTATATTTAAATAAATCCCAATGCTCTTCTAAATAAAATTCGTATAGATCCTGATTATTTTCTAAATGATAAAAAGATTTTTCAAAAATGGTATAATTATTATATTTATTATACTCTATGCCAGTTTCAGGATGAATACTTGGCTCTAACAACAACGATTGCGTACTTACCGATAATGCTATTATAAGATAGATTATAATGAATGTGTTCTTATTAGAAATTATATTCTTAAATCTATCTTTCACTTTTTTCGATTCTATGAATGCCTGATTATTTCTTTCGCATAATTATCCCAGCTCATGTCTTTGGACGTATTTGCAACATTAGCTCTGTTTATTGGGACTTCAATGGCTTTGTTCATTGCTTTTGTCATCGATTTTATGTCACCATCATTTGCCATATAGCCATTGAAGCCTTCCTTTACCGTTTCCGGGAAATGCCCAACATTAGTAGCAAGCATAGGCATATTAAAATTATAACCTATTGATTCAACACCTGAAGGAGTAGCCGTTAAATAGAAAAGCATAATGTTGTCGCTCACCTGAAAATACTTTGGTACATCTTCGTTGGGAACAAACTCATTATAAACATAAACCAAATCTTTAATATTATGTTTTTCGATAAGAGCTAGTGGGTTATAGTCTTTTTCGTCGTCCTGTTTTTTTAAGAATAGTTTTTTTGCTACTCCAAAAGTTGCATTTTTAATACGTGTTGATAGTTTGGCAGAATCTAAGGTGTTCCAGAAAGATTCGCCAACAATTAATAAGGAAACATCATCACGCATTTTAGCAAGGTTAGCAAATGCTTCAATAACGTTATGTAAACCTTTGTATTTGCGAATAAAACCAAAATATAGGAATACATATTTATTCAATCCCATTTCCTCTTTTGCTTTAGCAATGTCGAAGTTAGGGTTAGGCTTAAACATGTCGTAAACAGGATGATAAAGCTTCAACACTTTCATGCCACTGCCACTAATTTCCTTCCCGCGTTCAACAACTTCTAACTGCTTGCGTGGGAAAAGTACTTTAAGTTCATCAACTGTTTTAAAAGCATGAACTATATATGAATCAGCATTCTTAATTCCAAATTTTGTAAACCTATTATCTAATGCACTTCCTTCTTTTTGAATAACAAAATGAAGATCGAACAGTATTTCAATACCTCCAATTTTTTTCAATCTTCGGGCAATATAACCCATTGGTAATCCTTGAATTGCAATTGCCCATTGAAAAATAACTTTAGTAGGATTAAGTTCTGAAATTAGCTTAACTGTAGCTTTCCAGCTGGCCGGGTTATTATAGTTTGTGATATAATGGACTTTAATATTTGTACCCTCAAGCTGATCGACTTTGCTTTTACGATCAATAAAGTCTCTTGGAATTATTGCAGGATATTGTTGGGTCCAAGATACAATATGAACTTCTGTATTATCCATCTTATCAAATGCCCTTGCCAGAGATGTATTATAATTGGCTATACCACCCTTAAACATGGGTCCTGGACCAAAACAGACAATAGTATTTTTATTCATAAAAATTAGTCATTATTTAACATTGAAGTAATATGAAGTACTTCACTAAGTAACCAAAAAGAAAAAAATTGTTTTATTAATTAAAATCCAAACAGTTTGTTATTCCCTTTGTATATCCTTTGTTGTAAAAAAATATTCGCTTAAAACTAACCTTTGAGCTTCGCGGCATCATAAACCCTGCGCATTCCTTCTTCAAGATAAATTTTAGCTTTCCAACCAAATTTCTTCTCTACTAATGACATATCACAATATCTGGAGTGTACCCCAACCGGCTTATCTAACAAAGGTTTTATTGTCGGCTTATAGCCTGCAAATGAAGTGAATACTTCAATCAAGTCTAAAAATGATGTTAATTTACCGGAACCAATATTATATGCCGAGCCATCACTTACATTATCCATTAATATTTGTATAAAGTCGATAATATCATCAATATGAACAAAGTCACGACCTTGCTTTCCAGAACCCCACACTTCGAATGGATTTTCCTTATTTGCTGCTCTTAAAGCAATTGCAGGTACAGGGTAATCGGTTTCCTGGTCTTCACCATAACCTGAAAATGGTCTGATACAAACTATTGAAATACCATAATGTTTTGCGGCTATCTGAGCAAGGAATTCTCCAGTAAGCTTTGTCCAACCATAGGTCATATCAGGAGTGCCCAGATTTTTCTTAAAATCAATATCACCTTCACTTAATGCAATTGCTCCATCGGTTGTTTGCAAACTTGTAGGATATGCAGCACTTGAGCTAGGATAAAGCACTCTTTCGGGTTTATGACGGGTTATCCAGTAGAAAAATTCAGAATCGATACTTAAATCGAGTGCAACCATCAACGGGTCGCCATCAATTTTTAATCTGCCGCCAACAATTGCAGCAAAATGGAAAACATCACTAAATCTATCAAATTCTATACCATAAGTTTCCTGAATATATCTTGGTTTTTGACGCATGTAGAACAGAAGGTTTCTGAAATCTCCCTTCCAAAAATATAACCTACTATCTTCCCCTATTATTTCTAATTCTCCTGACATTGTAGAAGTATATTCTCCTGGTAACCATTCAGACGGATGTCTGCCTATACTAAGATCATCAATCATAAATACGCTATCTGTAGTGGTGTTAAGTAATCTTTTTACTACGTTGCGTCCAACAAATCCACAACCACCTGAAACTAAATGTATTTTCATTCTATATTTATTATTGTCATTATTTTTATTCAGACAGCACTATTATAAATTTGCTGCCTCTATATTATTTAATTTATTCAATATTCAATCTCTCACGTACCTGATAGTTTAGTTTTTCGCGTGAAACACGTGAAATCATCTCAGCTAAAAAACCGGTTAAAAACAATTGAGTACCAATAATCATGGCAAGAAGTCCAAAATAAAATAATGGGCGCTCTGTCATCCTATAACCATCCATAAAAAATTTAGCATAAGCCAGATATGATGCGATAATCAATCCAACAAAAAATATTAAACTGCCAAGGGCACCAAAAAAATGCATTGGTCTTTGTGCATATTTTGAGACAAAGTTTATTGAAAGTAAATCTAAATATCCTTTAATAAACCTATCGAAGCCAAATTTTGTTACACCATATTTACGCTTCTGGTGTACAACAACTTTTTCGCCAATTTTTGTAAAACCTGCTGCTTTTGCGATAATTGGAATATACCTGTGCATTTCGCCATAAACCTCAATATTTTTAACAACTTCAAGTTTATAGGCTTTAAGACCACAGTTCATATCGTGTAATTTAGATCCAAAAAGCCTTCGTGAAGTCCAATTAAATATTTTAGAAGGAATATTTTTAGCTAAAGTCGAATCATACCTTTTTTTCTTCCAACCTGAAACAATATCAAGATTTTCTTCTCTAATCATCTTGAATAGACCCGGGATTTCATCGGGACTATCCTGTAGATCTGAGTCCATTGTAATTACAACATCACCACACGCAATTTTAAATCCTTCATTTAGAGCAGCCGATTTGCCATAATTTCTTCGGAACATAATTCCCTTAATATCTGTACTTTCATTTGATAACTCACGAATAATTTTCCATGAATCATCAAATGAACCATCATCAATATAAATAATTTCAAAAGAAAAATGATTGGATTGCATAACATGTACAATCCAATCATTCAGTTCCTTAAGAGATTCTTCTTCGTTATATAACGGAATTACTACCGAAATATCCATTCTATGCAGTTTTTGCTATGCAACTTGCTTATTTTCTCGCTTGGCAAAGATAGCAATTATTAATGAAAGAATAGCTGAAACAATAACGTTGGCAATAAAACCAAAAACACCCATCATTACTGGTGAAGTAAATGTTTCAGTCATAGCTAATCCTTGATCGATCTGCTCATTTGACATATCGGGGTTTTGTTCCAGCATACTTTCTTCTGCATTAATAAGTATCTCATCAATCATGCCGAGATCAATATACTGAACATATATATAAAGAAATATTCCTGCTATAACTGCAGCAAATAAACCAGTATAAAAGCCTGCACTAAATGCTTTACCAAATTCAATATAACCACCTAATTGTTTGTCACGAAATGAGACAATTGACCAGTATAATCCTGCTGCCAGAATTACGTAAGAAAAGTAATTGATGTATGATTCACGGTCAACATCAAGTAAAAACATCAATAAACTATAAATAATTAATACAAAGCCCAAATAGATACCGGGCATTAGAGAGGGCATAAAAGCGGATTTCTGTTTTTCTTCCATGATATAAAGTTTTAGTTTAAAAATTATATTGATATATTTCTGTCAATCCTTCTTAAAATAAAGGATGCAAAAAATGCAAATACTATAACAAATACTAAATAATACCCAAAGTACAATAGTGATGAAACAATGGGATCATATGAGAATTCAATAAATGACAGTCTGTTTTTTATTATTTCATCTGAATACAAACTATACCGATTTAACATCGACTCTTTCGTATGATCAAGTATTTCAGTTATATCTATCTTTATAATATATGTCAAAAAAACATACCTTACTGTAGAGATAATTATAGCTGCAACAATACCAACATATAGGGTATTCCTAAATGCACCCATGTAACTGATAATCCCGTTCTTAAGTCTTTCTCTAAGAAATGCAACCGACCAGTAGACCCCCACAAAAAACAACACAAAAACTATAATATTCACCACTTTAAATCCTTCAATATTTACAAAGTGTAAAAAGGAATCTAAAATACCAACAAACAAGCCAAGTGCTATGCCAATGAGTGTAAGTAATATTACAGATCTAAAAAACATTATCGTTAATAATTAAATTTAGGTAAAACTAATTATATTTTTTTAATTTATTGATTTATGTTAATACAATACTTACTTTTGCCGCGGGTAAGTCTCATACGACCAGCTCCCACTGAATTCCCCCAGGACCGGAAGGTAGCAAGGGTAGGTGGTTGTAGCGGTGCGATGTGAGTAGCTTACCCTTTTTTATTGGATATTGATTATTGATTCAATATTCAGAAAATCAAACCTTAAACATTTCCTTTTATCAATTAGTCACTCATTAACTCTCTGGCTACATTTAAAGCAGTTTCAGTAACCCTCTCATTACTTAACATTTTAGCCAACTCCTCCACTCTCCTTTCATCGTTAAGCAAACTAATTGTTGTTATAGTTGAATTATTTTTAGCCTGTTTATATACATTGTAATGATAATCTGCTTTTGAAGCAATTTGAGGAAGGTGAGTAATAGAAATAACCTGATGCTTTTTAGCCATGTCCCTGATGATGCTTCCAACTTTTCCTGCTATTTCACCTGAAACACCCGAATCTATTTCATCAAAAACTACTGTGGGAAGCATTTGCTGTTTGTTTATCAATGATTTAATCGCTAACATCAATCTCGAAAGCTCACCACCTGAAGCAACCTTACTTATCTCACCCGGTTCAATACCCAGATTAGCATTAAACATAAACTGTACCTTATCATTACCGACACTACTAAATTCATTTAGTTGTTCGACAATAACAATGAAACCGGCGTCCTTCATCCCCAGTTGTTTCAGTATCCGTATTACGGCAGATGAAAATTTTTCACTTCCATTAATGCGCGTATTATGTAAAGCTCCGGCTTTCTTATTTAAGCTTTCTTCAACCATAGAAAGCTGTCTTTTAACACTCTCTATTTCCTCATCTAAAGTACTAATGCTCAGTAGCTTTTTTTCATATTCATTTTTAATAACTATTAGCTCCTTAACTGTATTAACATGATGCTTTTGAACCAATGAGTAAACCAAGCTAAGTTTTTCGTTAACAAGTTGTAATTCTGATGGATCAAAATCATCAGCATTGTTTAACGACTCTATTTCAGATAATATGTCCTTTAACTCAATAGTTACACTATCTATCCGTTTTGATATTTCTTTACTAGCTGGCAAAAATGAATTAATATTCCCTATCATTTTTCCCAGGTTCGCCAAACTATCAATTACAGCATTATTATCATTATTCAAAATTGATGCTGCACCTGATAATGATAACTTGATTTCTTCGGCATGTTCAAGAAAATGCACTCTGGCTTCAAACTTTGCAACAGTATCAACATCAAGTGAAGCATTATCCAATTCCTCAAACTGATACTTAAAATAATCTTCATCTTTTACAGCCTGAGCGTTTTCTTCAATCATCTTCGTTAACATTCCAGATAATGAAAGATACTTGTTATATACTTTTTTATATCCTTCTAAAAAATGCGGCTTATTAATAAAATCATCCAATACATTTAACTGGAAAGAAGCGTCATTTAACTTTAGTGTTTGATTTTGAGAGTGTATATTAACGAACTTATTTCCAAGTGAACTAAGAAGTGTAAGATTAACCGGAGTATCATTTATAAAAGCTCTGGACTTTCCTGAAGGAAGTATCTCACGCCTTATTATTGTTTGGTCATCATAATCAAGGTCATTATCTGTAAAAAACTGCTTTACCCACAAACTTCTATTATCAAAAACGCCTTCTATAATACACTTCTTTGACTTATCCTTTAGTACATTCAAATCTGCTCTTTTTCCAAGAATTAAAGAAAGAGCTCCCAGAATTATAGATTTACCGGCTCCTGTTTCGCCGGTTATTACTGAAAACCCATCATTAAAATTGATTTCAAGATTCTCAATTAAAGCATAATTATTTATTGATAAAGACTTTAGCATAGTTCCTACTTCTTACTTGTCAATATTTTTTATTATAATCAATCGTAAATCTTATTTTCATCAGGATTATACCAGGAAGCACACTTCTTAACTATCTCAGATATTCTATCCTTATCGATCATTATTTTTTTCTGCTAAAATACGAATTATTCCATTTTTAATTATTTTTTCCTTTAGTAGAGAAGAAACGACTATTATCACCTCCCATTATTGTTAAAACTATTACAAATTGCACCCTTCTTTAAAAAAAATACATGAAATAGGTATAAAAAAAAGTTTTTTCGGTACTAATAAGTAGAAGAACTTATTAACCACCATATGATGAATATTATTTCATATAACGAAGCTTCTAAATCTGCTAAAGGTAACATATTTAATGAAGGATATTACTATACTTTAGCTGCCATAACTATATACATACACAGTTTATTAGTCCACCGCCCACCTTAATTTGATATAAACCATTAGCCAATACGTTAGCGATGCAACTGTTATGAAAAATACAGCTATTATTAATCAAAATACTAGTAATACCATGGGACTTAATATTACAGCTAAACCTAACCCTGCAAGTAATTGGGTGCAATTTAACTATACTTTACCAACTAATGCAAGCATGGGCGAAATAATAATTACCGATATATCTGGGAAATTTATTAGTAGATTAACTATTACAGGCAGCAAAGGTGCAAAGCTTTGGGATACACGAAATATACCAAACGGTGTTTATTTATACACCTTACAAGCAATTGGCTTTTCGAGTACCGGTAAAATAGTAATTTCTAAATAACTTAACTTATAAATCAGGTTGTGTTTTGCACAGCCTGATTTACTTAAAATTGCACTACAATGAAAGCATATATATATATATTTATAAGTTTGTTTTTTACTTCAAATACCATTTTCTCACAGCAATTGGATATTGTGTGGCAGAAATGTTTGGGTACTGATGTAGGAGATCAACCATATTGCATTATTGCAACGAACGATGGTTTTTTAACATGCACTGCAATTGGGAAAAATGCTCCATACATTTCCAATTATCATGGAGGAGCGGATGCTTGGTTAGTTGAACTCGATACTCTTGGGAATTTAATTTGGGAAAAATGCTTTGGAGGAAGTAGTGGAGAAAGCTTTAAAAAAATAATTGAACTACCAAACAACGAATACTATTTACTTGGTGGCACAAATTCAACTGATGGTGATGTACAATCAAACGACCATGACAACAAACCTATTTGGGTTGTTAAAATTGACAGTTCTCGCAATATTATTTGGGAAGAGTGTTACGGATCCAATAGCCCTACTTCACTACAAGATGCAATTGTAACAGAAGATGGGGGTTTGTTATTGTTAGCTAGATTTTTTGTAGGCGGGGTTGATATAAGTACACATTATGGTAATAATGATGCTTGGCTTTGCCGAATAGATCAATTTGGAAAAATACTTTGGGAAAAAAGCTATGGTAATCATGGGGCAGATGAATTGTTAAAAATTATACATACTTCAGACGATACCTATATGCTGCTTGGGAGTTTTAAAGAAAGTGGGGGTATGATTACCTGCCAAAAGGATGATGACCCGGAGCAAAGAGATATATGGTTGGTTGAAATTGATACAGTTGGTAATATTATCAGACAATTTTGTTACGGAGGAAGCAATTGGGAACAAGGTATGGATATAATAGAAGTTGATGGAGGATATGTAATATCCGGACATACTAATTCGAACGACATGGATGCATCAGGCTTGCATATTGCTGTTCCTGGTATTTATAAGTCGGATGTATGGGTTATAAAAATAGATTTTGATGGAAATATAATTTGGCAAAGTTGTTTAGGAGGGACTCATATTGATTCCTCTGATAATATCTTTACAACCATAGATGGCGGTTATATGATTTTTGGGGCTGCAGGGTCTATTGATGGTGATGTAGTTGGCAATCACGACCCATATGGTTTTTACGCCGATATATGGGTTGTTAAAATAAATAATATGGGAGAATTGCAATGGCAACAATGTTTTGGCAGCTCTTATCATGAAACTTTTTTTAACGGCCATCAAGTAACAAAAATTGATGATTACAATTATGCAATTACCTGCGCAGCAAGTAGGTTATCGGGAGATGTGGAATGTTTAATTAATCCAGATGGCGAAGATCCTAAAGACGCCTGGGTTTTCCAAATAAAAGACTGCTCCCAATACCAACCAACAACACCCCAAAAACCAACCGGCAAAGACCAACTTTGCGTAAATACCGATAGCATTACAACATACTTAACCCAATTTGCCAATGGTGCATGGGCATACGAGTGGGAGCTTACGCCCGAAGAAGCAGGAACGTTGCAGCCGGATAGCCTTACTGCTATAATACATTGGAGTCCAACTTACCAAGGACACGCAACAATAAAAGTACGTAGCACCAACGATTGTGGTACAAGTGCATGGAGTGATAGTTTGATAGTAGATACCTATATGTGTTTGGGTAACCCAGAGTATTATGATGATAATAATGCTGTAAGCATATACCCAAACCCGACCAGAACCAAATTATATATTAGGTACAATAAACCAAACTATGGTTCAACAGCAACCGTTGAGGTGTATAACATGTTTGGCAGGCTTGCTTCAACCATTCAGGTTGATAGTAACCTGAAAAGTTGCATTGATGTAACCAATTGGGTAACAGGTTTGTATTTTGTGAAAGTTGTTGTTAATGGTAATATTGTGGGTGTTAGTAAAGTTGTTGTTGAATAATTGAGTCTAACCTTTCAGGTTTTTTCATCCTGAAAGGTTCAATTAATAAACAATATCTTATGACAATGAAAAATGTAATAGAATTACGGTTATTACTAATATTAAAGCACTCGTTGCAAACGAGCGCAATATGGGGGGGTTCATCCTTCTCAATATTAAAAATATAAAGTACAATGAAAAAGATAATACAAATACTATTCTTACTATTATTTATAAGTTTTACACTTTATAGTCAAAGTACATTTGAATTTCACCTAAAAGGTGACCAAGATCAAGTACCTGGTGCAATGATTGAAGATAGCCAAGGGAATATTATTGTTACAATATGGAATAATCAATATGCTGAAATACTAAAACTAAATCAAAATGGGGATATTATTGATTCTGTTAAAATACTCAATGCAGTTAATAGCAAATGTGACCTTTTTTCATTGTTAAAAAGTGAAGATGACCAATTTTATGCATTTGGGTACTGGGAAGAAAATTCAGAATTCTATTTTTGGGTAACAAAATTTGATGCTGATTTTAATTTAATATTAGATAGTAAATTACCTGTTGATGGTAGAGTGGTAACTGTTTATTCATACTCAATCTATAATTCTGAGGGTAATATAGTATCTGTTATGCCTTATGAAACTAATCCGCCAAATACAAAACTAATTATTTATGAAATAAACCAAAATGGCGAACTTATTCAACTTAAAAATTTGGAAAATTACGGAAATGGCATTATTGGAGTTTATGATTTAATTGAAATCGAACAAAATAAATACAGGGTTTACACTTCTTCTTCATTGCAAAAAACCATATGCTATTGTAATGAGTTAAATAGTGACTTTGAGCTAATTGATAGCTATACTATTCCTTGGTATTTGGGTGATCTAACAACAGTGAAAAAAATAAATGATACTTCGTTAGTTATAGCTGGCAAAAAAATACTCTTTGAAAATAACGATGATTTTCAGTTAGGTGTTATAAAGACAGATCTACAAAACAACTTACTAATGAGTAATGATTTTGGGAAAATTGACACCAATGATTATCCAGGGAATCATAATACTATGGATTTTATGGAAATTGATAATATATACTACGGTGGTACAGCAAACCTTACATACCCCTATTTCTCAAGTATCCCTTCATGGTTACTTTTTAATAAAATTGATGAAAATCTGAATTTGAAATGGCAAAAATACTATGGTGGTGATGCATGTTACCTTTTAATGTCGATACTTGCAACTCAGGATGGTGGTTGCGTAATGGCAGGTAGCCGTTACGATTACCAAACACAAAATATGGAAAGAGATGTTTATATATTAAAAGTAGATGAAGACGGCTTAATAACTTGGGCATATAACATTCCGGAAGTTACAAAAGAAACACTCATTTATCCAAATCCCGGAAATGATTTAATATATGTAAAAACTTTGCAGAATAATCTGACAATTGAGCTTTATAATAATAATGGGCAGCAAACCATAAGTCACAAAATTACTAATCAAAACATAACTTTAAACACACGCAACTTAAATTCAGGAGTATATTTTTACAGAATACTAAATGATAAAAACAAAACCATTGAAACCGGTAAATGGATAAAAAACTGAGTGAATAGAATGTTTAGTAGCACCAATGATTGTGGCACAAGCGCATGGAGCGATAGTTTGGTGGTTCAAACCTATATGTGTTTGGGTACAGGGGAGTATGCTAATAATAAAAATGCAGTAAGCATATACCCAAACCCGGCCAAAACCAAATTATATGTTAAGTACAATAAACCAAACTTAGTTTATCGCTAACAAGTTGTAATTCTGATGGATCAAAATCATCATCGGTATTTAATGCCTCTATTTCAGATAATATATCCTTTAACTCAATAGATACACTATCTATCCGTTTTGATATTTCTTTACTAGCTGGCAAAAATGAATTAATATTCCCAATCATTTTTCCCAGGTTCGCCAAACTATCAATTACAGCATTATTATCATTATTCAAAATTGATTCTGCACCTGATAATGATAACTTGATTTCTTCAGAATGTTCAAGAAATTGCACTCTGGCTTCAAACTTGGCAACAGTATCAACATTAAGTGATGCATTATCCAACTCCTCGAACTGATACTTAAAATAGTCCTCATCTTTTACAGCCTGCTCGTTTTCTTCAAGCAACCGCTTTAACCTGACAGATAGTGAAAGATATTCGTTGTATACTTTTTTATAATCTTCTAAAAAATGCGGCTTATTAATAAAATCATCCAATACATTTAGCTGGAAAGAAGCATCATTTAACTTTAGTGTTTGATTTTGAGAGAGTATATTAACGAACTTATTTCCAAGTGAACTAAGAAGTGTAAGATTAACCGGAGTATCATTTATAAAAGCTCTGGACATTCCTGAAGGAAGTATCTCACGTCTTATAATTGTTTGGTCATCATAATCAAGGTCATTATCTGTAAAAAACTGCTTTACCCACAAACTTCTATTATCAAAAACACCTTCTATAATACACTTCTTTGACTTATCCTTCAACACATTCAAATCTGCTCTTTTTCCAAGAATCAAGGATAAAGCTCCCAGAATTATAGATTTACCGGCTCCTGTTTCGCCGGTTATTACTGAAAACCCATCATTAAAATTGATTTCAAGATTCTCAATTAAAGCATAATTATTTATTGATAAAGACTTTAGCATAATTCCTACTTCTTATCAGTAACTTACAAAACTAAGAAAAACGACTTAAAATGAAATGTTAATTTATAATTAGGTTAACATAATTACAATGCAGAATATAAAAATCCTCTTAAAGTTTCATAGCCAACTCCCTAAATGCATCTCCCCGATGTTCAAAATTATGAAACTGGTCGTAACTTGCCGCTGCCGGCGATAGCAAACAAATTCTGCCTTTGGCTGCATTTTTAGCTATAATTTTAAAAGCACTCTCAATTGAATCAGCCTTAAATAAATTCTTAACATTCTTAATATTAAAAACATCATACATCCTATCGCCTGCTTTTCCAAGGAAAATAAAATTATTAATATCGGAAGTTGTCAAAAACTCTATCAATCCTTTATAATCCAAACCACGATCCCAACCACCAAGTATTATAGTGTCAACTTCCGGAAGAGCATTTACTGCTGCAATAGTTGATTCAGGAATTGTTGATATACTGTCGTTTACAAATATTATTCCACCAAATATTCCAATATTCTCTAACCTGTGAGGCAAACCTTTAAAACTAGATAGTGAATTTATTGCCACACTTCTTTCAATACCAAATATTTCTACAGCTTTCAAAGCTACTTCAATGTTTATTAGATTATGGTCGCCAACTAATGGTGGATTCTCAATCTTCAGTTTTGTTCCTTTGGCAGGAATTTCTATAATTCGACTCTTAATATCCAGGCTCCTGATTACTGTTTTTTGATTGTAGACTCTTCTATCCCGATAATTATCAGGAGTGGACTCTGGAAGGTCTTTTTCCCGAAAAAGGGAATTATGTAATATTAAATAATCATCCTCATTCTGAAAATTACAAATATTTAGTTTTGCATTTTTATAATCATCAAAAGTGTTAAAATAGTCCAAATGTTCAGGGAAAATATTTAATAACACAGCAATGTGTGGTGATTTATGTAAATATTCCAACTGATGTGCCGAAAGTTCGTAAACTATTATCGTATCGTTTTCAATATTTTCAATCCTATCAAACGCCGGAACGCCAATATTTCCCAATAATAATGATTTCTTTTTAGCACTATCAAGAAAATGTTTAACAAGACTAGCAGTTGTACTTTTACCTTTGGTACCTGTTACGCCTATTACCTGATTAGCATAACACTGCAAAAACAAATCAGTTTGTGAAGTTACCTTACTACTATCTTTATCTTTTATTTCACCAATTTTTACTCCGGGCGATTTAATTATTACATCGAATTTGCTCAGTGAATTTAGATAATTACTTCCAGTAATAATCTCCAATTTATTATCATTTGATAATGCATTGTTGTTTGCTATTTGTGGATTTGAATCGGCAATTGCCAATTTCAGTTTAGGAAAATATTTTCTCACAAAGCCATATGTTGACTTTCCCTCTTTACCAAAGCCAAGTATCAGTACTTTCGCATTATTGGAAAAAAGCGATGTAAGAAGTTCAATCATTTAAAGCATTTTTAAGAATAATTTCAAATTTTTCAGGAATTAGGTGTTCAGTATTGTATTCAGAAATAAGATTATTGAAACCAAGTTCATCTAAATTATCTAATGTAATATCATTAAGCAATAATGGTTTATAAACATTTTGTTTAATATACTTCCCAATAGCAACCACCACCTCATCAGGTGTACCAACACATTCAAATGGTTTAACCTCAGAAATTCCTGTAAGTTCGTCAAATATCTTTTTCAGAGACAAATCACCTAACATATCTTTACCAAATATATTTATCAGCTTGTTGCGTTCGATAAACGGGCTTAGTATTATATAGGTAAATAAACATTTCGAACATTTGCCACACCAGCTATCAGTTTTGCTACCTACATTACAGCTTCTAAATCCATCAAAATGTTGCGAATATTTTGAAAATAGTTTTGCTATCTGCAACTCATTTACTGGTCTTAAAAAGCTAAAATAATTAATATCAGGATGAAGATAATTTTTTAGATACCAGTTAAAATCATTTTCAAACTCAAATGTTTTAGAATACTGATGATTTATTTTTGATCCTGGTACTGTGCTTTGATTTGCGCTACTCTCGTTTGATAGAGCAATATTTGCAACACCTGCCATCACACAACTCAATGCTCCTGTAAATGCCAATAGAGCTGAGAACGGAGTGTGCCCGTTCAAAAACCCCATACTATTAAGTTCCAGAAGCTTATTGTCGATAGTACGCTGTATAACTACTGATTGATTTAAAGTAAACCCTGTTGTTTCAATTGTTCTGATGCTTGCCTCACGTGGGTTTACCATCATCGGAATCACCTTAATAGTACTTGTGGAAAGTAATTCGAGAGTTACTACCGAATCTTTACCTCCACCAATAGGCACTATAACTTTTTCATTATCAAGTTCAACTGCTGACAGCTTTAATTTCCCACCATGGGGAAATATTTGCATAAATGAATCTTCATCAGTAACAATACCATTAAGGTAGAAAAATTCGCCCAAACCTAAAAAATATAATTTCTTCCACCAGGAAACTTGTTTTTCATCAAGATTGTGTGGCCTTATTATCACCTTCAACGGACATGCAGCTTTCCAATAGCTAATTAGCTCAACCATCCCAATATGAAAAACAAAATTATCCAACTCTTTTGTGTCTACTATATCCGAAAAGTAAAAATCCCTGGCATGTATACTAATAGTAGGTTTAAATAAAAACTTATCAGATAGATTAAAACAAAATTCTGCTTCGAGATTTCCATTTCTCAAATTAAATGAGTAACTTTGGTATTCGAAAAAAGGATATTCGTCACGTAAGTCAATATATTTTTGTTGATTATTCTTGCTGATCAAAATATTGGTATGTTTTTTGTGCTTAAAGTGTGTAAAAATACTTAAAAAAGTTCGATGAGCGAGTTAGATAAATTTGTAAAAGTAGAAAGTAATAATCTAAAACCAGCAAAAGGCAGGCTATTACTATCTGAACCTTTAATGGGTGACTTTTACTTTGGAAGGGCGGTAGTATTGCTTGCCGAACACAACGATGAAGGTTCATTTGGCTTAGTTTTAAATAAACCAGTACTCCATAAATTCAACAATGTGGTCAAAGGTTTCCCTGATTTTGATGGTCAACTATTTTTGGGTGGACCGGTTGAAACTGACAGTTTGTTTTTTATTCATACTATTGGGGATATTATTGAGGGTTCTATTGAAATTGGCTCTGGAGTATATTGGGGTGGCGACATTGAAATAATCAAAGAGATGATTCTTCTTAAGTCGATAACACCTGATGATATAAGATTTTCCATTGGTTATTCGGGGTGGTCACCGGAGCAACTACAAAACGAATTAAAAAGAAATTCATGGGTAGTTTCAACCGGCCTGACAAAAGATATATTGAAAATTAATCCAAGTAATATGTGGGAACAACTACTTGCTCCTCTTGGCGACAGATATAGTTATTGGCCAAATTTCCCATCAGATCCTGGATTGAATTAGAAAAAAATCTATTCTTCAAGAATCCTTCCCATAGTACCAACTACAATCTTCATACTAAACGTTTTTGCAGGGGGCTTGTTTTCTTCCCACTTCCTGCTATAAACCAATTGTAAATATGTTTGACCGTCTGCTATAGTTTGGAACTTAAAAGTGATGAGGCCAGCCGAACCAATCCTGTCATCTTTTGCATTAAACTCAGGCTTACCAATTTGTTTAATTACGGTAGAATCATAAGGCATTACCTGCCATGAGTAGCCGGTTGAGGCATTCCCAACAAGCTCAATTTCAAAGGGATCATCATTACCAAGATTAACCGTTGTACCACTATCTTCAATTGTAAAAGGCCCTGCACAGGAAGTTAAAAATGCTAGTGAAACTACTAATACTAATGACTTAAAGATTTTTTTCATAACATATTGTTTTTCTAAAAAATAGTAGAAAAGAAATTCTGAATAACATTTGGAACTATAACTATTGTTAAAACGATTCCAAAAATAGCTCCCCAAAAGTGAGCATTATGGCCTATATTATCAACTCCTTTTTTACCCATATATGCTGAATAAATAAGGTAGGCAATACCGAAAACCCACGATGGTAGGGAAAATGGTATTGGGAATAAAAATATGCTACCCGAAGGATAAACCAGGATGCTGGAAAATACCACTGCCGAAACTGCCCCTGAAGCACCTACAGCATTATAATAAATATTATCCTTATGCTTACCAAAGTCAAATAATGTTGAAAACAACACACCCCCTATATAAAGCAACACAAAATAAAGAGAGCCTATTGATCCAAAATGAAGAGTGAATGTTTGTTCTACCACTCCACCAAATGAATAGAGCACATACATATTAATTATCAAATGTATCCATCCAGAATGAACCAGGGCATAGCTAAAAAAACGCCATTTCTCACCTGAATGCTTTATTTGATATGCGTTAAATTTTAGTTTATCAAATAGTTCAGTATTATTAAAGGCTCCTATGGAAATAATACCAGTTGTAATTATTATGATAAATGTGATTATCATTAAGCAGTGTTTGTTGTTTTATTATTTATTTAGTTCCGTTTTATTTTCAGCATCTTTTGTATGATCAATTTCAGAACCCAATACACTATGTGGTATCGAATAAACCATTAACATTACAATTACAGCAATAAGCGGCCATACTCTGTTTTGTGGTTTTTTACGGAGAACAAACCAGGCGATTACCCAGAATATAAAAACAAATAGTGTTTTATTATCAGTTAAATCATGACCAAAAGGCCAACCCGCCCAGAAAGCACCAAAAGCATATTTTTGAACTACAGGCCCTAATATTAAACCACCTACAAATAAAGTAATAAGTACAACACCTGTATAATATTTTGTATCAACTCTTCTGAAAAATAATTCAAGACCTACCCTCAAGCCAAAAAGCATAGAAAAAAACATAAAAAATATGTGAGGTGAAAGAACAGCCAATGGCACAGCTCCCTTAAATCGTATAATAACCGGTTCTTCATTAATCACATAATCAATACTATTGCTATGAAGAACTATTTTGTACTCAACTTTACCTGCCGGAGGTTGGTTAGGAATAACTCCTACAATTTTACCATCTTCTTGCAACATGTTGTTTGTGGACCACTCATCGAAACTTTTAAATCTCTTTAAAGTAATGCTACCTGTGATATCTTTATTATCAGTAAAAATCTCAACAAGGGCATCCTGGTCTCCTCCAAAAGTCCTAATGAGTTTATAATTAATTACTTCACCATCTATTGTAACTTTTCCACTTATTGGGTAAGTGGGCCCCGTAGAACGCTGGTATATAACCAACCCAACAGTTAATATTATTGCTACAATCCAGAGGAGTATATTTTTTGTTTTATCCTTCATCTAAAAATTTAATTTATTAATTATCAAGCTTTAAAGCTTCGTAAAACAACTGATGAATATTTGTACGTATATCCAAATCCATCAATTTACTATTATTCATATCAGGGTAAATCCGATTTGACAAAAATACATAAATCAGTCCATTCTCCGGATCTGCCCATGCATATGTTCCGGTAAAACCTGAATGCCCGAAACTTGATGGCGATGCATCCTCACAATTAGTACGATGTTCTTCAAACTCAGGCAATGGTTTATCAAAGCCCAACCCTCTTCTATTACTATCGGCAGCAAAATGATATTTGTTAAAAATGTCAATAGTTTCCTTTTTGAATAAAACCGAACTACCATATGACCCACCATTTAAGTACATCTGCATCATAACAGCTATGTTATAAGCATTTCCAAACAATCCGGCATTACCCGAAACCCCTCCTAGTAAGGCAGCTCCCTGATCGTGAACATCTCCAAGCAACTGCTGCATCCTAAAAATAGTATCGTTCTCTGTGGGTATAATTTTATCAATTGAAAAATACTTTCGGGGATTAAATCGCAGATACTTCAAATGCAACTCATCATAAAAATTATCATAAAGATATTCATCAAAAGAAGAGTTATTAATATCCTCAACCATCTGCTTTAACATATAAAATCCAAGACCTGAATAATGATACGACTTATCCTGGAAAGGTGATTGCATTATACTATCCAACAATACACGACTGTATCCTTTTCGTACATACAAACCTTCAGCAACCCTGGTAGGAAAATCCTCACTTATAAAATTTTGATAAACATTTGTATCCCATCCATTTTCAGTAATTGTACTTTCGTAGAAGGGAATCCAATTTTGTAATCCTGATTGGTGTGCCAACACCTCTTTAAAATACAAGCTATCTTTATCCGTTCCAACTAGCATTAGCAAATAATCACTTAACTTTCCATTTATATCAATCTTTCCCTCTTCTGTCATTTTCATTATTGCAGGAGTTGTAGCAAGTATTTTAGTCAACGAAGCAATATCATATACATCATTCCATTTTACTTTTGCCTTCTTATCATAAGTATGGTATCCAAATGATTTATTATAGAAAACAGCACCATCCTTTGCTGCAATAATCTGACAACCAGGATATGCTCCAATTTCAATTCCATTAAGGGCAGTTGAGTCAATTTTTCGTAACATCTCCATGTTTAAACCCATCGTTACTGGGTCGTCAACAAATAGTTCTGTAGCACCATACTTCAATCCCCAACCAACTTTATAACCACCTGCATCAACAGGAAGATATCCAAACCTATTAGCACCGCTTAGAATCATATCAGCAGAAGCTATCTGCAATTCAGGCCTTTCATGATATGAAATAAGAATTGCTTTAAACACATCAGTATTAAAGAAGTTTAAAGCATAAGGACTTGCAAAAATATCTAACACAACATCTGTGACAGCAGCGATTTTTTCGACTAAATCAACATCAGCCTTGGTAATACCAAATTGCCTGCTTGCCAATATATTTGTATTTAGCATTGCAGCAACCACCAAATCATAATTCTTCAGTTTAGCAATTAATTTCTTTGTTACTTTTCTTTTTGCATTATGATGGATTCTAAAAATCTTGAAATCATCGTACTGTGTAAAAGCATCTTCGATTTCCTGCTGCTTGTCTGTTCCAACAATCAACAGCGCTTTTTTTGAAGGACAATTATTTATTATCGGTAACAATCCGTTTTCATTCTTAACGATAGTAACAGCTGCCTCCATAATTTTCTTAGACGTGGCAGAGTACTCTTGTTTATTTAGATCACGAACCAAATCAACTGTATCTATGGGCATATTTTCCCAGGCTCCGGATAGATATTTATATTTCAACACCTTAATACAGCTATTCTTCAAACGTTCCTCACTAATTTTACCCTTTAAAACCGCATTTTTAATATTCTGTATTGATACCGGAATATTATCGGGAATTAAAAGTATATCATTACCGGCCTCCAAAGCTTTAAGAGCAACCATTCCTGATTTATAATACTTGGTAACACCTTTCATATCAAGCCCATCAGTAATAACCAAGCCATCAAATCCCATACTATCAATTAATACTTCTGTAACTATATTATAAGATAATGTTGAAGGAATGTTTGGCCTGTTATCGAGTGCAGGTACCGATAAATGCGCAATCATTACCGAATTTACTCCGTTATTAATTAAATATTGAAATGGGAATAAATCATTTTTAACAAGATCACCTAATGGGTTTGTAACTTCGGGTAAATCTTTGTGTGAATCTTTATATGTATTGCCGTGTCCGGGAAAATGTTTTGCAGATGCTATCAAACCGGTACTCTGCATTCCTTTCATGTACAAACTACCCTTCTCAGCAACAAGTAAAGGATTTTGCCCAAACGATCGCATGCCAATAACCGGATTTTTGGGATTGCTATTAACATCAACAACCGGAGCAAAATTTATATGGATACCCATACGATTACATTGTTCCCCTATTTGTTGACCCATCCTATAAATAAGTGTATTATCACATATTGCACCTAACGTCATTTGAAGAGGGTATTTAATAGTATTTTTAAGACGCATGCCCAATCCCCACTCCGCATCAATGGACACAAATAATGGTGTTTGCGATAATGAATTCCAGTAATTTGTTTGAACAACCTGGTAAATAGGATCTCCTTTAAAAAACACTACCCCACCTATATTGTATTTCGATATTAGCGTATCAATAGCTTTCATATATGGTTGCCCTGAATAATTGGCACGTGCAAAAATTAACTGAGCTACACGTTGTTCTAGAGTTAATGATTGATAAACTGAATCTGCCCACCTTTCCTCCAGTAAAATAGTATTTTGAATACTTTGAGCCACTAACTGATGTGACATAATAGCTACCATAAAAATGAATATAATCTTTATACACGAAAATCTATTGAGTAGTATCATCATTAATCCAAATTTTTTGGCAAAACTAAACTTTTTGTTACTATCCTGTATTTATAGTAACATTGAATATTTCAGAAATTATTTAAGAAATGAGTGAAATGGAGAAATAAGATTTATTGGAAATAAGGGAAACAGTGCATTATTAAGAAATAATTAAAGAACACATTGATCTACAAACCTTTATATCCCTACCCCAATTACTCCTATCCCCTTATTACCCATAAACCCTATTTCCCTATACCTTAATATCCCTAGCCTAACTCATATACCACAGCCGCTTAATATTACATCTTTTTAATAACTTGTTAATAACTGAAATTAGTCCCACGCAAAATAATATTACTTTTACCTACGAAATTACGCATCTTGTCATAAACCAACAACAATCTGAATAACAAAATGTTAATATGTCAAATATAGATAATCTTAAAAAAGTTGCCTCTCAGGTAAGGAGAGATATAGTTAGAATGGTGCATGGGGTTCAGTCGGGACACCCTGGAGGTTCATTAGGCTGTACTGATTTTTTAACAGCCATGTATTTTGATGTTATGGATTACGATAGGGATACATTTAACATGAATGCTAATAATGAAGATTTACTTATTGTTTCCAACGGTCATATCAGCCCCGCATTATACAGTGTTATTGCACGTAGCGGACTATTTCCTGCAATTGAGCTTTCTACATTTAGATTAATTGATTCACGACTTCAAGGCCATCCTGCTACCATGGAAAACCTTCCGGGAATTAGAATTGCGACAGGATCGCTTGGACAAGGATTATCTGTTTCAATCGGCATTGCTTTAGCAAAAAAACTGGCGAATGACCCAAAGCATGTCTTTTGCCTAATGGGTGATGGAGAACTAGAAGAAGGTCAGGTATGGGAAGCTGCAATGTACATCGGTTCAAACAAAATCAATAATGTAATTGCTGTTGTAGATTACAATAAGAAACAAATAGATGGAGCAACAGATGATGTATTACCTCTTGGTGATTTGAAAGCAAAGTTTGAAGCTTTCGGCTGGACTGTTATGGAAATAAATGGAAACAACATTAAAGAAGTTGTGGACAATATGAAGTATGCTAAACAATTGTCGAAAAAAGGGAATCCAATAATTGTACTGATGCATACTGAAATGGGAATGGGCGTTGACTTTATGATGGGATCACACCATTGGCACGGAATTCCGCCAAATGATGAACAGCTACTATCTGCACTTAATCAACTGGAAGAAACTCTAGGAGACTACTAATAATAAAGAATTACTCATTATCTGATAATATTAATTACTTAAGACAACTTTTTCTTGAAAATTAGCAACACATATATTATCATTCTACTTTTAAGCTTTTATAGTTTTCAAGTGTTTAGTCAATATTCTGAAAAAAAAGAAGAAATAAAACCAACTACAAGAATACTATTTGTACTAGATGCTTCAAAAAGCATGAATGGAAAATGGCAGGGTGAAAGCAAATACAAAATTGCACGAACAATACTTTCAGAAATACTTGACAGCATTGGCACACTTGATAATATTGAAATAGCATTGAGAATGTACGGACATACGAAGCATTTTCCACCACAGAACTGTAACGACACCAGGTTAGAAGTCCCTTTCGGGAAAAATAATATTGAAGAAATAAAATTCAGGATGAAACAGATTTCGCCGAAAGGAACATCCCCAATTGCATTCTCATTACTAAAATCGAAAAATGACTTTACGCCATGCAATAATTGCCGAAATATTGTTATACTTATCACCGATGGAATTGAGGAATGTGATGGCGATATTTGTGATGTAAGTGCAACATTACAAAAAGAAGGAATTATCCTCAAGCCTTTTATCATTGGCATCGGACACGATACACATGAAGCATATGATTGTGCCGGGCAATATTATAATGCTTCTGATAAGCATGAGTTTACGAAAGCTCTAAATGTTATAATCACAAAAATACTAAGCCAAACAAGTTTACAGATTAACCTACTCGACCAGTATAACCGACCTACTGAAACTAATGTAAATATGACATTCATTGATAAAAGTTCAGGAAAGGTTGCCTACAATTTTGTTCATACACTTAACAGTAAAGGGTTTCCTGACACTCTTAATATTGACCACCTTATTGAGTATTCAATTATAATAAATACAATTCCCCAACGCATTATCGATTCTGTAAAACTAACAGAGGGGAAACACACAACAGTATCAATTTCATGTCCTCAAGGGAGCTTGTTAATTAAACTTCAGGGTAATACAAAAGCAGATTTTAATCCTGCTATTGAAGTTAAGTTACATAATACTAAGGAACTTCTTAATATTCAATATTTAAATGAGGATATTGATTATATTTCAGGTAAATATGATATTGATATACTTACTTTGCCTGCCATACATTTGAAGAGTATAAGTATTGAGCCAGATAATCAAACAAAAATTGAAATTCAAAACCCTGGTATTGCAGCTATTCAGAAAAGCATAAGAGGCTTTGGTAGCATATATTTATTAGATGGAGATAATCAATCGTGGGTTATAAACATAGGAAGTAATTCAAACAAAACTGAATCAGTTTATTTACAGCCTGGAAATTACAGATTAGTATTCAGGTCGAAATACAATGTTCAATCGGCAACCACGGTTGAAAAAGAATTTGAAATTAAATCAGAAAAAACAACACGTATAAAACTTTAGTTAATAATGGGTGAATATAAAATAATTGACCAAAAAGATACACGATCAGGATTTGGAGAAGCATTATTGGAATTAGGAAATAAAAATCCAAAAGTTGTAGCGCTTGTGGCAGACTTAACAGGTTCTCTGAAGATGAATGCTTTTGCTGATGCATATCCCGACAGGTTTTTTCAAATGGGTATTGCCGAAGCAAATATGATAGGAACAGCAGCAGGGCTAACTATTGGTGGTTATATTCCATTTACAGGAACATTTGCCAATTTCTCCACTGGGCGTGTTTACGATCAGATAAGACAGTCAGTAGCTTATTCAGGCAAGAATGTTAAAATATGTGCATCACATGCCGGCCTCACCCTTGGTGAAGATGGTGCAACTCATCAGATACTTGAAGATATAGGTTTGATGAAGATGCTACCTGGCATGACTGTAATAAATACCTGCGATTTTAACCAAACCAAACAAGCCACTCACGCAATTGCTGAATATGAGGGTCCTGTTTATTTGAGGTTTGGACGACCAAAAGTCCCTAATTTTATTCCTGTTGATAGTGAGTTTACCATCGGCAAAGGCATTACATTAAAAACAGGTACTGACGTTACAATTATAGCAACCGGGCATCTCGTTTGGAAAGCTTTAGAAGCTGCCAAAGCTTTAAAAGCCATAGGTGTAGATGCAGAAGTAATTAATATCCACACAATAAAACCGCTTGATAATCAACTAGTTCTAAAATCAGCAGCAAAAACCGGATGTGTTGTAACCGCCGAAGAACACCAAATTAATGGCGGTCTTGGTGATAGTATTGCCCAATTATTATCACGTCATAACCCAACACCAATTGAATTTGTGGCCGTTATGGATTCATTCGGACAAAGTGGTGTTCCTGAACAATTAATGGAACACTACGGTCTTGATACACCGAACATAATTGAAGCTGCAAAAAAAGCTATTTCAAGAAAATAAAAGTATTTTAGCAATTGCAATAATTACAATAAGTATAGCAATTGATTAAAAAAAAACCATTAGTAGCAGTTTTCGTAATATCTGCGATGCTATATGCTACAATTGCATTTTCACAAGTTGCCCAAAATAAATGCGATACTGTTAAAATTAAAGCCCCTGCCTACCTTATTTTAAATGACACATCAATACATCTTAATCATGACAGTACGGCAATTATTTGCGACCGGTACATTGTCCTGACAAAAAAAAATGGCTATTCAATTTACTCAAAATTTGTAGGTGAAACGCAAAAGCATCCACTTTTTGATCAAGTATTTCAAATGCTTATTGCAGCAAGCACACAAGATACAATGTTAATCAAAAAGCAAATAATGAACGCTGAGGATGCATACAAACCATATTCAGGGAAAATTATTAGAAGCATTAAGATACAGGTTCTTAAACCATTTGGTCCATCCATAAGTGATACTAACCTACCGGTTATTTCAACGTGGGGAAAAGCAATAAATAAATCTCACATTAACACCAGAGATGGGGTTATTAAACGTAAATTAGTCTTTAAGGAAAATGACACAATAAATCCATTTGAACTAGTTGAAAATACTAGAGAATTAGCAGCATTGCCTTATCTTCAAGATGCTACAATAATTGTTCACAACTCTGTAGGTGATTCTGTGGATGTACTTGTATTAGCAAAAGATAAATTTTCATGGCTTCCCGGTATTACTGTTTACGATTTAACTCACATGTCACTTTCCCTAAAACAGGTTAATCTACTTGGTTTGGGACAATCGTTGAAAGCCGGAGTTACTTTAAATACAAAAAGTTCACCCGTATTTTACCTTTCTGACATCAACTATTATATTGACAACCTATATAAACAAATAAGTAGTGCTGTTAATTTTCATGTATCGGATAATGAAAAAGCTTACCAGCTAATGTTACAGCGAGATATTATCCCGCTAAGTGTTCGCCTTGGTGGAGGACTTGAGATTACCCAGAAAGAAGAAAATATTGTAATTGATCCAACGGATATTAATCAGGAAGGATGGTATTTTAAATATAGATATTATGAGTTATGGTCATCCTATCTTTTTTATGACAAAGAAATGCTAAAAAAGAAGATGAAAAATCATACTTATATTATTCCCGGAATTGGTTTATATAAAAGAGAGTATCAATACCGACCCTTTGTATCTGTAGATAGTAATAGCATGTTTAATAATTACACTAATGTACTGGGTAATATTGCACTTGTTAGACAAAATTATTATCGAACTAATTTCCTTACAAGTTTTGGAAAAGCTGAATATATACCTTATGGATTTCAATTTTGCATTACAGGGGGATATTCATGGGCAGAGTTTATGAACAAACCATACCTAGGAATTGGGTTAGCCACAACAAAACACATTAGTAATCTGGGATATATTTTTGCAGAATTTGAGATTGGCACACATTTTACTAAAAAAATTGAACAAGGAGCAATTAACATTAATTTGTCATACCTTTCAAGCCTATACAAAAAGGGTAGATACCGTTATCGTTTACTCACAACTGTGAATTATACTGATGGCATTAACAGATTCACAAACGATTTAATATATCTGGGTGATGATTACGGATTTATTGGTATTAATGAAAAAACATGGTATGGAAAACAACGCCTGTTTTTTGAGGCTGATTATATAACCTATACTTCATGGTACTTTTTTGGATTTAGGTTTGCCTTGTACGGTTTTCTTAGTGCAGGTATGCTAGGTAGCGATGAACATTCCATATTCCATAACCAGGTAATAAGCTCTATTGGATTAGGAGTATATATGAAGAATGATTTTTTAGCATTTGATTCATTTCAGGTGAGGGTTGCATACTTCCCTGTCACACCTTCAGGAATTTCGCACTTTGGTATTTCTTTCTCAACAATTGGACTTATAAGGCAATTAAGCTTTCTTAATACAAAACCTCATATGGTTGGGTATAATTAATATATTTCCTATTATCAGGTTTAAATGAGAAAAAATATAAAGTAACGTATTATCAATTAACACATTGGAATACTCACAATAGTAAATAAAAAAATCACCCTTTATAAAAAGGAGGCCTTTGCACTACTGCTTTAACAAGTTTATTCCTTACTTTAATGTAAATTACAGAACCGTCTTTCCAATATGGTTTTGTAATATATGCCATTCCAATACCTTTCTTTAGCATAGGTGACATAGTGCCGGATGTAACTTCACCAATTACCTCACCTTCAGCATCTGTAACATCATAATGTTGACGTGGAATAGCACGTTCTTCCATCACAAAACCTTTCAAGCGGCGTGGCACACCGTTTTCTTTTTGAGAAGCAAACAGTTGCTTATCTATGAAAGGATTGTCATCATTAAATTTTGTGATCCAGCCCAATCCGGCAGCAATTGGTGAAGTGTTATCATCAATATCATTTCCGTAAAGGCAAAAACCCGACTCCAGGCGGAGTGTATCGCGAGCACCCAGTCCAATGGGCTTAATACCAAACTCCTCCCCTGCTTCAAGTACAGCTTTATAGATATTTACAGCATCTGCATTTTTCATATAAATTTCACAACCACCCGAACCTGTATATCCAGTTGTTGAAAATATTACATCCTTCACACTTGCAAACTCGAGTACCTTAAAAGTATAATATTCCATATCTTCAACAGGTACATTTGTAAGCTTCTGCATAGCTTTCAAAGCTAAAGGGCCTTGAACAGCAAGCTGACTAATATCATCAGAAGCATTAATTAACTGAGCACCAACATCATTATGCTTGTTAACATTTTTCCAGTCCTTTTCAATATTTGAAGCATTTACAACCAGCAAATATTTTTCATCAGAAAACCTATAAACCAGCAAATCATCAACAATACCACCTTGCCCGTTAGGAAAACAACTATACTGAACTTTACCATCAATTAGTGCATTTACATCGTTTGATGTTACTTTTTGCACAAGAGTTTTTGCATTAGGACCATCAACCCAAAATTCACCCATATGACTTACATCGAAAACACCCAGTTTTGCTCTTACAATTTCATGTTCTGCATTAATACCTTCAAACACTACCGGCATATCAAAGCCAACAAATTCAACCATCTTGGCACCCATCTCACGGTGCATTTCATTTAAAGCTGTCTTTTTCATTTCAAAAAAATTATGTGGGTACAAAACTACAGAAAAATGAGTTTTGAAACAATAATTTTTACATTGATTATAGAGATTAATAAAGAATCGAACTCAAATCAATTACGACAAACTCTTATGTTAAATAATTATCAAACTCACGGCTAAATATGACCCTGATTATCAGATTAATTAATAACAGCACCAGTTATTTTATTGAAGAAATACATCTTGTTAATATCAAGAAAAAGTTCTGTAGGCTTATCAATCATGATTTCCACATCGTGTTTTAGCCTCGAAACAATCTCGTTGTTGTTTAATTTTGTAAAAGCAAAAAGTTCATGACCAAATTCTTCAATAAATTTAATTTCACATTTGAGAATGGCAAATTCATTATTATTGGCATTTTCATCTATATGTTTGTAGATGTTTTCTGATCTAATACCAAGAACAATTAACTGGTCTAAATAATCTTTTAGAAAATGGTCAAACGACAAATTAAACCCAAACTCTCCTGACGAATCTTTAAATTCCAGTTGATTATTGATTTTTGTAACCTGGCCTTCAATAAAATTCATTGTTGGAGAACCTATAAAACCAGCTACAAATAAATTGTGTGGATTATTGTATAATTCAATGGGCGTATCTACCTGTTGGATTTTACCTTTATCCATTAGTACAATTCGTTCGCCCAACGTCATTGCCTCTACCTGGTCATGAGTAACATAAACAACAGTTGTTTGTAAAGTTTTATGCAATTTAGCTATTTCAATCCTCATTTGCCCCCTTAACTTAGCATCCAGGTTACTTAGCGGTTCATCGAATAAAAAAACTTTCGGGTCACGTACAATTGCCCTACCAATAGCCACTCGCTGATTTTGTCCTCCTGACATGGATTTTGGTTTTCGATCCAGCAAATCTTCAATTTCAAGAATTTTAGCAGCTTTCATTACGCGAGAATGAATAACGTCCTTTTTCAGTTTTTTTATCTTCAGACCAAATGCCAGATTTTGGTAAGCAGTCATATGCGGATATAGAGCATAATTTTGAAAAACAATTGAAATATCTCTGTCTTTTGGAGGAATATCATTTACAAGTTTATCATCAATAAAAAGATTGCCTTCACTAATTTCTTCCAGACCGGCAATCATCCTCAAGGTTGTTGATTTGCCGCATCCGGATGGACCTACCAATACTATAAACTCTTTATCCTTAATCTCAAGATTGATATTATCCACAGCTTTCGTCTTTACCTTATCTTTGCTTTGATATATCTTTGAAATATTTTCAAGTTTAATCCCACCCATAACCTTTTTTCTTTAAATATTGAATTTTGATTTCGGGATATGTGTTATTCGGGTACACAGATCCAATTCTCCTGATGCCAAAATATAAACATCATCATAATCGACGATGCCTGTTGTAAATACCACATCCTTAATATAAATACTATCTGACAATTGCTTTGTTAAGTCAGGGTTTGAAATTAATACAGGCTCTTGCATATCAAGGTGTAATATTTTCCAGGGCTCATTTTTGTCTAACAATGCCCAATAAGTACGGTAAACACCAATTTCGCCATTTTTTTCAACTCCGTGAAATAAAACAATCCATCCTTGAGGCGTTAATATTGGCTGAGCACCACCACCAAGTTTAAGTGAAGTGGCTTTACTTTTGCCAGGTCTAATAAATGGCTCATCAAGAGGTTTCCAATACAATGCATCCATCGATTCAGCAATATTAATTGATGGACCAGGACTATAATCGCTTTGTGGTGGTGTAGCAAAATACACACTGCCCATAGGTCTTGTTAATGCATAAAATTTATTATTTATCATACCTTCAAAAAACAGCATATCCTTGTTTTGATGATCGAGCACAACGCCCTCCAAAGTATAATCTAATCCGTTTTTTGAAGTGTATAATGTAGTACACAGTCTTTCAGAACTTACCGAGCATGTTGTCATATAATATTTCCCATCAATAAGAGATATCCGTGCATCTTCAATTCCATATTCCTGATAACTTTTGGATGGAGAAATTATTTTATCATAATGAATTTTAACTATTTTTTTTGCATCGTTAGTAAGTTCAACGGGAAGTAACCACGAAATTGATGTTAACGAATCAACCTGCATGGGATAGTACTTTTTAAGTGTGAAGCTTCTAGGATCGGTTATGTCAGCATCATCAATATTGTATGCATCAAGAACATAGCCTATTTCAGTATCCCACCTAATGCTGTGTATTTTATTCTCAAAAACAGGTGTCTTCAAAGCTTCTGCTATTCTTACCATAATAATAATATTTCCATTTGGCAGCTTCGACATTCCCGGGTTAAAAGCTCCTAGAACAAAAGTGTCAACTTTTATATCTCCTCTTAGTGGAGAATTGTCGAGATCAATATCATCCGGTATCAATATTATTTTATCAAAATCGTAATTATTTTGCATATCCTTTTAATTCACTTGATATTTTAGTCTTAATGATTAAATGTGTAAATATTTATCATTAAATCATACTATCATTTCATTTTATTCATCAGTCAATAATTCTATACAACGCCTCTCCACTCAAATGGTCTTGCGGATACTTAAAGCACAATTCTGCCAGAATATCCTCATGGGTAACGGCTAGGTTCATCACTGTATCGTTTCCGCCGTAATAAATGAAAATTGCACCATCACTTTTTCTAATAGCACCACATGAAAATACAACGTTTGGCACATGCACGTAATCATCTTCATTCACTTTACAATCAGCCTTTGACGGAAACAGTATTGGTATATTGGAAACTTTAACGTTTTCGGGGTTGTTTAATTCATGCAATGCAACACCCAGTACATATGGATTTCCATCCATTGTTTTTCTTACACCGTGAAATATATTAATCCACCCATATTTTGTTTTTATTGGTGGCGCACCCGGCCCTATTTTATCAGAAAATGCACTTGGCCCTCCCAATTGACTCATGATTGGCTCAGGTTTCAAACTCCAGTTATTGGTTTCTATATTGTCGCTGTAGCCAATTTTTATTTCTGAAAATATCCCTCCTGTGTGATCCTCAGTATCATCATTAGGTCTAAAAAGTGCAACATATCGACCCTTTATTTTTTCAGGGAATATTACAACATTTCTCATGTCAACATCAATAACCGGCCCTAATCTGTTAAGTTTCTCAAAATCTTTAGTTACTGCAAGTGACACCCTTACTTTATTTTGAATTTTGGCATGATATGCACTGTATGTGATAAAATATGACTCATCGATTTGTGTAATTCTGGGGTCTTCAACACCTCCTGCTTCGTTTTCAATTAATTCCTCAATTTTAAAGTTAGAGGAATGAAGGACATTTTTTGAACATGGTGTCATAAATGGTTCAGATGAAATCTTCCAATTATCTATGCCATTATTGCTGATGGCTTTCCCGATTATTGAGATTCCATTTCTTAAATGCGACCGAAAAAGCATAAGTGTATTTCCTTCATATTCAACAACACCGCTATTATGAACTGTAATTACCTTAAGTTGTGGCTTTTCCCAAACACTATTAACATCATGGCAAGTTAGTATAGGATTGTTGCCAAAACGAACAATAGGATTAACTAGGTCAAGCTTATATTTTTCATTTTTTATATTGACAACCGCTTTCATATCCTACATTTTTTCCTTTAAAATTTGAACTGCTTTTGGTGATGTTTCAATTGCTTGAATACTCAGCAAAGCTTCAATAGTTGATTCGGCACCTGAGTTATTATTAAACTTACTTTCAGAATCGATACCATCAAAAACACGTCCTGTGGTAGTATTATACATTATAATATTTGCCACGTTGTTTCCAAAAAACCATGATCCTAATTCCCCAGCCAGAACTGCATACTTATTTGATTTTGTAATATGATAAGCCTCAATAGATGCCAAAATCATTGGTGATATACCATATGCAATTTGAGGGTATTTTTCTAGACCATGAGTTTGAATTGAATCATCCTCCATCATCACAAAAAACTCACTAAAAAAACCCTGTTCATAGCAATATGGATAAAAATTATCAATTTCCCGGAGTGCATATGTCACAAAGTTTTCAATATTTAATTCATTCCCGGCTTTTAACAGAGCATACGCCTCTGCATTTCCCCATGCGTGCCATACATTCTTCCAACTCATAAAGGCTCCATAAGGAAACTTGTCCCGATTACCATATTGCACAGCAACAATAGATTCCCCTAACTTTTTAGCCAAGGATTTTATTTTTTCATTTGGATTGATTCGATAATAATTGGTCAAACCCAATAAAATTACACTTATTTGATCGGAGCCATAATCCTCCATCCATTTTGACATTGTCAATCCTTCGATCTCTATTAAATCATACGGGGTTTGAAAAAGAAGATCAATTTTTTCTGTAAGCGAAGAAATTTGATTTTTAGCTTCTTCCTGTAGTTCAGTAAGTTCACTATTGTTAATTAAACATAACTTTGATAAAGCCCAGTAGGCTCTCCATGACCAAAAATTGGGGGATGCTTTACTGTTTTTATGCGAGATGTTTATTTGTTTGTCAGGAAACATAAAATTATAATAGTATCCGTTGTCAGCTCTCATAGACATTACAAACCTTGACAGTGTTTTTATTTTTTCCAGATTTTCTCTCACAGGATGGGAATTATATTGCCTGCAATAAAACACTAATGCGCGTGCTACATCATCAATACAAGTATAGCCTTCATCATCATCAGTTATTAATTTATAATCCGGTGCATTGCTGTAAATCCAGATTGTCCCCAATTTAACATTGTCCACCTCAATTTCTTGATATAAATGTTCAAGATGTTTGGTATTTATTAATGAAGGGCTGTTTTGTGCAGCTACTTCAGCGTAGCCAACAACTGTCGCAAACAATAATAGTAAGAAGCAGGTTCTAATCATGATTTATTTAATATTTATCAGTAGCTTTTCTAAAAGTGATTGCAAATTTACTGTTACAAAAGAAGTTGCACTATCCGACATAGCGTATGGGATAAACAGGTTTTCGCCATGCTGGATAAGCCCGCATGTATAAACAACATTTGGTACATACCCTTCACGTTCGTTGCTGTTTGCACTTAGAAGTGGCTCATCCAATGTTGCCAGCACATTTTCGGGTTCACTAAGATCGAGAAGGCTTGCACTAAGGACATATTTTCGTAATGGTCCTACGGCATGTGTAAGCAATAGCCAACCATGTGATGTTTTAATTGGGCTCCCACTATTACCAATCTGCGTCATTTCCCATGCACGTTTTGGCTTTTGTATAATCTTGTATTCATCCCAAAAATGGATATCGTCTGAATACATTATTGAAATACTGTTTCCCCCCTGCCTACTAATCATGGCATATTTACCATTAATTTTTTCCGGGAATAGAGCCATACCTTTATCCTGAGCAGCTTTACCGTATAAAGAGCATATTGTAAAGGTATTAAAATCATCCGTTTTAATTAATTGAACATTTACGCTCTTTCCATTGTAAGCGGTATAAGTACCAAAATATTTCTTAGTACCGTTCTCTTCAAATTCAACAAATCTAACATCTTCCATTCCCTTTGATTCTACTTTTGAGAAAGGGAATATCACTTTACTATTTATAGGAATGCTATTATTAAAGCTGACTTCATAGTTAGTATCAAAAATTGCTTTAAGTGCATTTTTTGTTCCATTTAGTTGAAAAATATTATTTAGTTTAATGTCAGCGATTACTCGGCAAGCTTCCCTTTCGGTAAATTCATCCGGTAAGTAATTAAACAGTTGTAGATTTATTTTTTTATTTAATCGTGCTCTTTGTCTGATAAATGTCTTTTGATAAATAACATTGTTATTTTTTTTAGCAGCAACCAGTTTATCAGCTTCCTTATCTAATACTATCCTGCCATCTTGCAATAACATTCCGGTTCTAAAAACGATGGACGAAATATGCCCTTCACCTGTAGCCCTTAGGCTCATAACAAACTTCATATCATTACTGTTACTTCCTTTTTGACTAGGATGAACAACAATGGATGGATTAAACAGGGCAGCAGATTCAATGGAATATTCTTTTGTAAAATAAGCACCAATCAAAAGCTTTTTGGATACTGAAAGATTTTTAGGAATTGCTACCTTGACTTGTCTATTCTGAAAATGATTTAATATAACATCCTTAAAATCTATATGCCTATTTTCAAATTCATTTAGAACCTGATTCAATATTTTTTCAACTTCATTATCATCTAAAGAAGCTACATTAGAAATAATGCCAGTGATTCTTTTTTTTTGTTTTAAATCCAAAAAGATTGGAATTACCTTCTGTGGGTCAGACTTAATTTTTATATCAGTTCTTTTAACTTCAACCATGGTAGATTGCGAAATTTATTATTGATTATTTATACTTGCTTAAATATTATCCTTTAATGCCTGAAGAGGCCATACTACTAATAAAATGTTTTTGAAAAATTAAATAGGTAACAATTACCGGCAAAGCCAGTAATACAGCAGAGGCCAGTTTTACTCCTAATTGAGCATCCGAACGACCTCCAACAGCAAACAAAGTTACTAATTGTGGCATAGTCATTAGTTGTTCATCACGTATTACAATTAATGGCCATAGTACATCATTCCACGAAGTCATGAATGTTATAATAGAAACTGTAATAATTGTAGGTATTATATTGGGCCATAATATCTGAAATATAATGCGAGGTTCGCTGCAACCATCCATTCTTGCTGCGGAAATTAAATCGTTAGGGATACTTTGAAAAACCTGCCTGAACATAATTATTGCGAAGGCACTATTTAAGGCTGGAATTATCAAAGCAGCAAACGAATCAACCCAGCCAAATTTAACCATTAAAATATAATTTGGGATTAGCGTTATTTGAAAAGGTAACGTCATTGTAAAAATGACAATAAAAAACACCAGGTCTCTTCCCTTAAATGTCATTTTTGCAAGGGCATATCCAACCATTGATCCGAAAACAAGGATACCTGTTGTGGAAAAAACTGCTACAATAGAGCTATTAAGTAATGATCGAAAAATAGGTATTTTTGAAAACATTGTTAAATAATTAGAAAAAGTCAGTTCTGTTGGGATTATCCCAAATCCACCTATTTGACTTTCAGGAAGTAATGATGCAATTATCATCCAATAAAATGGATATAAAAACGTAAGTGCAGCCACTGCAAGCAAAAAATACATTATTGTTTTCCTGAAATACATTATATTATTCTTTTTCTATTGTATATTTTTGAATTACCACAACTAACATAATTATTGCAGCAAAAAACAACCCAAGGGTTGCAGCATACCCCATATGATAATATTCGAATGCTTGTTTATAAATATAAAGCATTGCTGAAAGAGTACTATTTAAAGGACCTCCACCTGTCATAATATAAGGCTCTATGAATAAACCAAAACCTCCGATAGTAGAAAGTATAGTTACCATAAATATGGTTGGGTTGATGGCCGGTAGAGTAATATATTTAAATTTTTGCCATGAGCTGGCTCCTTCTACATCTGCTGCTTCGTAATATCGGCGTGGTACTGATTGCAAACCCACCAAAAATAAAATTACATATAAACCAACATTTTTCCAGGTGGCCATAATCGCTATTGAAACCATTGCAATTTTTGAATTAGTCAACCATGCAACACGCGGTAACCCAACACTTGTCAACATCCCGTTTAACAATCCAGTGTCGAAGCTGTATAGTTGCTGCCAAAGCATAGTGACTACAACACCTGAGATAATTACAGGTAAAAAGAAAGCCGCTCGAAAGAAACCTAAAAAAAACAGCTTCTGGTTTAAAAAATATGCTAATGCCAATGCAACAATTATTTGTAACGGAATGTGTATTACAAGAAATACCAAGGTGTTCATGATTGCTTTCCAGAACAACCTATCATGAAAAAGCCTTATAAAATTGTCGGCTCCAATATACTCCATAGGGGATATAATATTCCATTTATGAAAAGTCAATAATACTGAAAACACTATAGGAAAAGCAATAAATAGAATCAGGTGAAGCAAATAAGGCGATGCCAGAAGATAGGGCACAATTCGTATTTTATTTTTTCTTTTCCGCATGCTTATATTTATTTACCTGGCTCCCAAAAGAACGTTAACAGCTTTTTCGGCATCAGCAATTGCTTGCTCCGGTGTTTTTACATTATACATTACACATGCTTCATATTCCTGAGAAATAATATCAAAAACTTCAACAATTACGTCGCAATTATCAATACCTCTTACATGCTTTGACTGTTGTGCGAAAATTTTGAGTTTTGGATTATTTGTAAAAAAATCCTGAAACGCAGTAATTGTGTCAATTCCAGTTCTTCTGGGTAATTGATTCGACAATTCAAGGAACAATGAATCGCCGCTTGTAACCACCATAGTTTTTATAAAATCGAAAGCGAGATTTGGGTTACTACATGTGTTAAAAATAACAATCGATTTAGGGTCGCCATAAGTATAAATCGGACCTTCGTGATCATCAGGGACAGGTATGTTGGTAAAGTCATAATCCATTCCTTCCGGTTTGAATTTGTCAAGATACTTCACCTCCCAAGGGCCGGTAAACTTAGTAAATACTGTTTGGCCAATAAATTTGTCCTGAGTAGCTGCTTCCTGATCCTTGGTAAAATATTCATTTTTATATATGTCTTGTAAAAACTGGAATACTTCAATTGCGTATTCATTATTAAAAGCTGCCTTATTGTTTTCAATTAATGGCATTCCTTTTGACGCTGCCAGATATAATGGATAAAAATTAAACAGCCTTTGATACCAAACAATTCTGGTTGAAGTAATTCCCAGCCATTGATCAATATATCCATCGCCACTATTGTCTTTCTTAATTTTTTCGCCCGCTTCAAGATATTTCTTGTATGATAGTGGTCCAGCATCAATGCGTAAATCACTTTGAATTGTGTGATTATACAAAGTCATAATAGGATTTATTTTCCATGGCATTTGATAAATATGACCATCGTCCGATGTAATTTCGTTTATGGTAGTTGAATCACACCTCGAATATAAAAAATCCATAAACCCTGAAATGGTATCAAGTGGAACAAGGACATTAGCTTTTGCATAAAATTCAACTGAACCTTGCCACATATTAGAATAAATATCCGCAGTTGTTTTTCCTACAACAGCAGCAAGAATTATTTCTTCGCTAGATTGTCCTTCCGGAACTGGTTGATATTGTATTTTTTCATTTGGGTGCAATAAATTCCATCTATTTACCATTACTTTTGAGAATTCAATTTCACCGCTGTTGCTCGATGACCAATAACTCAAACCACCATCTCTATTTGATTTATTTGAATTACAGCTCGCCATAAAAATCATCAAAACAAGCAAATATAAGATTGTGCGTGGTAACATAAATACTACTTTAAAACAATTATTTTCTTACTAACCAAATACTTACTCCCCTTAATTTGAAGAAAGTAAACACCCGATTTAATACCATTCATCTTTACCGTAAAATCCTGACTTGAGTTTTCTTCCCAGCTATTTGATGATATTAGATCGCCTGAATTATTAAACAACTGATATGATCTAAGTACCCCAAAACCGGGATCAACACGGACAACTACATCTCCTAAGGTTGGATTAGGAAAAATATTAATCAATTCATCGGTAATATTTTCTTTGATCCGATTAACTCCCTCTTCATACATTTCAAAAATATCATGTGGTGCAATAGCATGATCAAAAAGATAAATATCATCGAGACGACCTTTAAAATAATAATTTTCATCAGGGCGGGCTTTACCAATCGTTAAATCGTAGGATGTGGAATTTAGATTTCCCGAAGCAGAAATAAAAGAATCCAATTGTCCATCAATATATAGTTCCATATCGGTACCTGTATATACCATAGTAAAAAAGTACCATTTTTCTTGTTCTAAATTAGTTTTAGAATCCAGATCGTAAACACCTTCATTTGTTTTTATTGTAAATCTAAGCATATCGTTACCAATTGAAACTTTCCATCTTCCTGTCCAGTTTCCGTGCGATATTGGATAAGCTTCTCCACTATTATTGTGCTGCGAATAAATCCATCCTGATAAACTAAGTCCAGTTTCAAAATTAAGCCAATTAGCATTTTCAACGTTCACATACGATGATACTCCGTTGAAGTCTGCCGCTGACTGTAGATTACCTTTTGAATCGGTTTCATAGCTTATATTTGATAAGTAAGTAGGATTGCTATATTGGCTAAAGTCTGTAATATTCTGATTAAAGGGCAGGTACAAAACCGGATCCTCTTTAATTAACACGCTTAAATCGCGAACCAACAAAGATACACTATCCATACTTTCGCCATCAATATCAGAAGTAGTACAATAGATTGTGTAATTACCATAGTTAGAAGGCGATATCCATTGAATAGAGGCTCCAGCGCCAACAAAAGTACCGGCATCAGCACACCACAGATAAGATACCTCATCACCATTTAGCTCTTCAACCTCGCAGGATAATATGGAAGTTTGATTTACATCAATTTTACCAGGACTTGCTTTTAAGGAATTAATTTCCGGAATATGAGGAATCCTCTCAACAACTGACAAAATTATATTCATTGAATCGGAAAGTCCGGTACCAGAACTTACATTGCATGCTATACAATAATCTCCAATTTCATCAGGTGCTTCAATGGATAGTTTTTCATTTGCGATAAGTGGTACGCCATCAAATTCCCAATGGTATTCGATAACATCGTTATCGATGTCTTCAGCACTACAAAAAACAAAAATCGAATCTCCTGCAACAACAGGATTTTGTATTGCATGTAAGGCTTTTATTCGTGGAGGATTATCGGATATGGTGTTTCCATTATCAAAATCAATTGCAATTCCATCTGCCAAAGTTTTTTTACCAATCATTTCAATCTCAGCGCCATCAGGAACAAGAGTGATAATAACAGAATTAGATCCTTGAATATTAATCTGGATTAATCCCATCGCATCAAGATGTATAAATACGTTGTTTATAGAATTATAAATATCATATACTTGTGAACCTATGTTTATGCTAACAGATGTATCATTGTCGTATGGATTCCATATCAAGAAAGATGTATATTTTTCAGAATAAAAATCTGTTTTTGAAAGGTTGAGTTTTAAGACAGCATTCACATTTGTAGTATCTATAATTCCACCAAGGTAACCAACATGTGATGACCCGTATAGTGCCAGATTAGTTGGTGCCCATCCTTCGCTCATCGCATCTCCGGTTGAAAAGGGACTCTTTCCATTAAATTCTTGTTTCAGGGCTTCGTGTGCTATACACTGATTGGGGTCATTCTCCAATGACCATTCCTCACTATCTTGATGATCGTTTGGTAAAAATCCGGGATAAAAAAGTCGGGATGCATTGGCCATATTAAGCACCCATTTCCCTAAGGAGTTGGCATAATATTCATTATAATTAAGTAAAGGAAGAAGTGCAGCTACTTGTTGAAAACCATTCATCAGAAAACCATAATCAGCACCGGCATCATTAGCTTCACCAACTAATCCTGAACAATCGTAACCACCCCATTGGCCAACAATTGTACCCCAACCGCGTAAGTCTCCCCGATTAAAACACCAATTAAGCATTTTTTCGATATTGTAATTTGTTCCTATTTCTGCATTCATACGAGCAGCGGTATATACACCATAGGGTAATTGAATTTCGTAAGATGGGTTTTCTTCAAGACTATCTAAAAATTCCATTGCCCATTCCGCACCTATTAAATACTTGTTTTCATTTGTTTGGCAATAAGCGTTGTAGAGTATCCATGCAATAGCACCGGCAGCTTCCGGTTCTTTCACTCCAATATTAAGAGGTTTCATTTGTTTTAGGTTCCATGCCCGATAATTCATATTAGGGATTTGCCAGGGGGTAAGGCTACCACCCATGCTATCAACAGCTTCGAGCCATCGGTCGGCAACTAACTGAAACTGATAAGTGAAATCTCCTGTATTTGGATATAGTTCGTTTAACTGATAAAAGAAAATATTTGGCATTGTTTCGTACCACCAATCATTTCCGCTACTTGTAACCGGATGATTTAAATATACATTTTCATCCTCTCTCTTATTAAAAAAATCCTTGGCTATTAAAACCCAATTTTCCCCAAATTGATTACTTTTATCAACACCTGAAATCGAAGCTCCTACAATTGACGGAATATAATTAATCGCTTCAGCTGATGAGCCTAAAGTTTGACCAACATAGCTAACCATTGATGCACTTTCATGTTCTGGATAATTAATGGCTTCGGGAATTATACCAACGAGTGGTAAATATTCACCCGTTAAATTCGTATTAAAAACAAAAGAATCATAGTCAATTGCAACTTGATTCCAATTACGCATTACATATGGTTGTGGAATATTTGGCATTTGCTCAATTCTATTAATAATAATCTGTTGAGAGAATAATATCCCTCCATAAAAGATTAGAATTAAAATAGAAATTATCCTTTTCATATCATTTGAATGCTTAATTAATAATAACAAAGCCAGAAAATCGATAATAAAAAAATAGGGTATCTGAAATAATAATTAATCCTATTAAAATTAAATCAAAATATTCAGATACCCAATAATTTAGTGGAATAAATCAGGATTATAAATTTTGTTACAAACCCAATTTAATCCGATACATTAACCAAGATAATTATCAAGGTTTTTCAAGATTGTAAATAGAGCTAACTTCCTGTCCTGTAATTACTCTGTTATATAACCTTACATCATCAATTTTACCTTTAAAATAACCTCCCCAGTTAACATAATAAGGACTTGTGTCATCAGTTGAATAAACAGCTGTTGGCAGATCTTGTCCCATGGTTAAATTAATTGGCTCATTGCTAATATTCAATATAGCTGCATCTGGTACGTTATCCCAATCTTTCACCATAGCACCATCGATATAAAAAATCATGTGACCGCCACCAAAAGTAACAGATAAATGATACCATTGATTTTCAACTAAACCATCTCCATCATTGTCTCTGTCGCTGTAAATATATTCACCTGGATTTTCAGGGTCTTCAACTTTTGTTGTGAAGAATACTCTATTAACGGTTTGAAGATTAACTTTATAACAGCCCCAGCGGTTCATTGAAATCATATAATCATTATTTTCCAATTCTTCCATATAAACCCACCATGAAAGAGACATTGAAGCAGGATTTAAAGCTGTTGTATAGGGAACCTCAATATTTGCCCCTTGGTTTAAATAATAAGCCCTGTCTTCGTTGCCAAATCTATCAGTAGTAAGAACCGGTGTTCCTGCACCCCAAAATTCATGACCTACTTTAGCAGTTCCATCGTTTCCGTTTCCGGTAAAGTCAGTAGCATCGCCATCAAACAACCATTGAGCAACAAGGCCGTCAGTTGAAACATTTTGAATATACTTCCCTTCAAATACTGTTTTAGCAGCGTTTAAGTTAGCTTTTGCTGCATCAATAACACTTTGAATTGCCCCTTCGGTATTAGCGACTGCTTTTGCTGCTTCAATTGCAGTTTGAAATACTGCTTTTGAACCCACTTCGTAAAAACCTACTGATGTGCCTTCAGTAGCGGCACCGTGTAGAGTTTCGCATTCAGTAATTAATGCGTTCAGTTCTGTTTTGCTGCCAGCTGGCTCAACAGGATCATCCTCTTTACAGCCGCTTACATAAACACTTAGTACTGCAATAACTGTAAAGAGTACTAAAAAATTAATTGTTTTCTTCATGATAATAATATTAGTTAATAAATATTTAATTGATTGTACAAATACACTTTGTATTTATTTTTTTCTTTACCCCGGTATAGTCGCAAGATTACTTCCTTACTTTAATATCCAAAGTTTTGATCAATATTTCTATTTGTCTCTATTTCCGATTGTGGAATAGGGAATATTCTATGAATTTCATAAATAAAGTTATCTTTATCAATAAATGCGCTATTAGCATACTCCTTTCCGTAGCGAATAATATCAAAATAGCGCATGCTCTCAAATCCGAATTCCACACGTCTTTCATGTCGTATTGCAGCCAATAAATTAACTTTATCGGTAGTTGTTACATCTGGCAACAATCCTTCCGGAATTGTGTCGTAACCAGGTAGGTTAGTATCGAACAAATAGCTTTCGCGTGCTCGTTTTCTTACTTTGTTTAAGGGAATAAGTGCTTCTGCTGTATTTCCCATTTCGCACAAAGCTTCTGCTTTAATAAGCAACACTTCAGCAAATCGAATGACTGTGAAATTTAAATTAGCATCACCTTTTGTACTTGCTGGTATTTCAGATAATGGCTGAAGGGTTTTTTTCTGGTTGTAACCAGTTGACGACCATATAGTGTCGTAAGGTACATTATCAAACCAAAGGTGTCCTTCTCTTCCAAGAGTATAATCAAGACGTGGGTCATAAATACTGTCGATGGTCATCTCAAATTCATCAACAAAGTTTTGTGTTGGTTCATTAAAACCATAACCATTTTGTTCGCGGGGAGCCAACCACTGGTTTAGCCTGCTTCCCTGAACCGGGCTTTGTTCTGACATGTGTTGGATCTGAAATATTTGCTCGTTATTGTTATCAAAATTTACATTAAAATTATGCTGATAAACCGACATTAACGAATATCCGTAAGATGCAGTTTCTTCGGCAATTATTGCTGCATCTTCCCATTTTTCTTCAAATAAGTATGTTTTAGCCAACAATGCTTTTGCAGCTCCGGGTGTAGCTCTACCTAATTCTGTAGTTGGATATACGCTAGGATTTTGTTGGATTGCAAGAGTCATAAAATCAAATGCTGAGATAAAATCAGATTCAACAAGCTCATATACTTCATTTTGTGGCGAATTTGGTATCTGCATTTCTTCAGGTGCCAATGGTTCAAGAACAACGGGTACATTTCCATAGATATTACATAATTGATAATAAAAATATCCCCTTAGAAATGATGCTTCACCAAGAATCCTGTTTTTCAATGCCTCGTCCATATCGATATCGGGCACATGTTTTAATACCATATTGCATCGCGAAATTCCTTCATAATAAATACTCCATATCGTAATTAAGTTTCCGTTATCTTCATATATCAGGAAGTTGTCAATTAATTCAATATCAGCCTGATCTCCCGGGAAACCTCCCTTAACAGCATCATTTGAAACAACATCGGCTACAACCCACAAACGGTTATTTGAATTTGCAAAAGAAAGTGGTTCGTAACATGCATCGATAGCTAGCTTTGCATGACTCTCGGTTTTAAAAAACTCGGAAGTAGGATATAATCCTTGTGGTTGTTCATCGAGGAACTTCTTGCAAGAAGTTGTTAAGGAAAAAATTGCTATAGTGATTATTAAATATTTTTTCATCTTATTATATTTTAAAAGCTCATATTAATTCCTAATGTATATACTTTTGCTACCGGGTATGTTCCCCAATCAATACCTTTAGCCAAATCACCCTCGTCTGTAGAATTATTACTGGTTTGCATTTCCGGGTCAAGTCCCGGATATTTTGTAAATGTGAGCAGGTTTTGTGCACTTAGATAAATCCTAAGTGACTTTATCAAAGTTTTCTGATTACCAATATTATTAAATGTATAACCAATATTAACATTTTTTAAACGCAAGTATGAACCATCGAAAAGGAAACGTGTGGATGGCTTTGCGTTGTTTGTTGCTCCGGTCCATGAAACTCGTGGTTGATCATTGCTAGTGCCCGGACCAGTCCACCTGCCATCATATACTCTTTTGGTAACATTAAATGCCCGATAAAACCCTTCTATATCCTGAGCCGCCTGCCAATAAATTTCATTTCCATAAACTCCCTCGACAAAAAGTATGAAATCCCATTTTTTGTAATTCATATTTAAATTAAATCCTAATGTATAATCAGGTATCGGGCTTCCAACATGCGCGCGGTCATATGGATTGATTACACCATCAGGAAATCCATCAGGCCCACTTATATCTTTATATTTAACATCACCAGGTTCAATGGCATTACCTTGAAAAGCGTGAGTAAAAATGTCAGTTTCATCCTGAAAAATTCCTTCCATCTCGTATAAATAAAAGGAGCCAATGGGTTGACCTACTTCGGTAAGTGTTGCAGATATTCCATTGTCTATTCTACCGGCAGGAATAGGATTGTCTCTGTAAAGGTCGAGTACTTCATTTTTAATGTGAGAGAAAACAAAACCTAAGTTATATTGTAGCTTACCTATTTTGTTTTTATAAGTTACTTCCACCTCAATTCCGCTATTTTTAATTTTACCGGCATTGATATATGGAGGAGTTGCGCTGCCACTGCTAGGTGGTAAGGGGGCACGTATAAGTACATCATCGGTTATTTTATTAAAATAATCGAAAACTAAAAATAACTTGTCTTCAAATAATCCCAGATCAAAACCAGCATCTATTTGGGTTTGACTTTCCCATCGGAGATTTTCATTTCCATATATTGACAAATAATAACCTGATAAAGAGGTGTTTCCAAAAGGATAATAAGATCCAGGTGTTATAAAAGAGGCAAAGCTGTAATCTCCAATTTCCTGGTTACCCAAAATCCCCGCACTTACGCGCAACTTCAAATATGAAAGAAATTGGACATCGCTCAGGAATGCTTCTTTGTCTATTCTCCAACCTAAAGCTGCCGCAGGAAAGAATGCCCAGGGGTAATTGCTTCCAAAACGTGATGAACCATCCCTTCGTAAAACAACCTCACCGTAATATTTACCATTATAATCATATGATACACGACCAAAAAATGATAATAAAGTCCAACTGGATTGCCACCCGTCAACACGTTGGTTAGTAGTTCCATTTATAAGATATCGAAGACTTGGTATTTGATCAGGAAAATTTTGTGCTGACCCGGATTGTCCAACCAAAATACTTTGAATTGCTTCAACTCCTGCTAACACATTCAAATTGTGTTTTTCATTGAAAATTCTATCGTAAGTTAATGTGTTTTTCCATGTTTGTTCCGACCCTGTAGTTGACACCTGCTCCAGTGTGTTCGGATTATTTATCCTACCCTGATAGCCCCAGTTTTCATTAAATCTTTTGCTGCCAACATTTAGATAATCAATTCCATAATCAGTTCTAAAAGTCAGGTGATCGGTAATTTTCCAGTTAAGAAAAATATTTGCCAACAACCTGTGTTCTTTAATTTTCCAGTCATATTTCTCAGCAAAGCCAACAGGATTGTACCCATCTCCCAGATATTGGGCTGCATCAGGATAATAATCAATATAATCACCACGGCTATCATAAACAGGGTATAATGGTGTGCGGAAAAATGCATAACGCACAACACTACCACCATTTCCGCCATAACCATCACCAGAACTTCCAACCTGATCTGTTGTAGCACTCGACAAACCAATGTTTGTACCTATATTAACTTTTTTTGATAATTCGCTATTAATGCTTGACCTAAATGAATATCTGTCGTATCCTGAGTTAAGTATTATGCCATCCTGATAAAAGTAGTTACCGGAAACAATATAATTGATTTTCTTACTACCACCGCTTACACTTATATCCGTAGATGTAATAATAGCAGGTCGGAATATTTCATTCCACCAATTCGTATTCGCCGATGTATCAGCCATTCCGTTTGGAATAAGCGACCGTAAATCATGTGTGGCAGCTTCATTATCATTTGTGGCAGCTTCATTATATAATTCTATATATTGATTTTTATCACACATCTCTGTTAAGTTACCTGCTACTTGTAAACCAGTGTAAGTATTAAAATTAATATTCATACTACCCTCTTTTCCCTTCTTTGTAGTAATTATTATAACACCGTTTGATGCTCTTGAACCAAAAATTGAAGATGCTGCAGCATCTTTCAAAATTGAAATGGATTCAATATCAGCAGGGGATACAGTATTTGCATCTTTAGTTGGCACTCCATCGATTACAAACAAAGGAGAATTATTATTAATTGTTCCAGTACCTCTTATTCGAATTGACGTTCCGGAACCGGGAGCACCTGAATTTTGTGTAACACTCACACCAGTTGCCTTTCCTTGTAAGGCTTCAGATACATTTGAAACCGGCAATGCGGATATCTCTTTTGAATTAACTACAGAAACTGCACCAATTATATCAGTTTGCTTTTTTATACCATAACCAATTGCAACTACTTCATCCAAAGCAAATGCGGCCATTCTCATAATTACATTTATTTCAGTTCGCCCATTGATGGGTTGAGTAATTTTTTCAAAACCAATGTAAGAAAAAACAAGTGTATCGTATGAGCTGTTGACTTCCAACTCATAATCGCCATCTATACCACTAACCGTCCCAATTGTTGTTCCTTTTATTACAATAGTAACACCAATTAATGATTCACCTGTTCCATCAGTAATTAGCCCCTTCACTTTTGTTTCTTCTTCTTGTGCTACAACATCTGTTATTGGCATTATCACAATTTGGTTTTTTACAATTTTGAAACTTAAACCTAAACTTTCCAGTGCTTGTTCCAGTAGCTTTACAGTATTAGTTTGGTTCTGATCAATGATTATTTTTTTATTTACATCAACCTTATCATTTTGATAGAAAATTTTGTATTCACCCTGATTTTCAATATACTGAAACAGTTCTTGAAGCGTTTTAATATCGTTGGTCTTATCACCTTGAGCAACAGAAATTCCTGATAAGAAAACAAAATAAAAGGTAAAAACTAATAGTAGTAAATACCGGCAAGGTAATTTTACTAATGGATAAATATTATTCATAATCAATCATTTATTTAAATCACAATTTATTTTACGACACATCACCTTTAAACTGTAAAAGATGGTGGATTACAATTTAGTTCACAGTATATTTATTTTTGTTCTTTTATATGCATATTACCAGTTAATGTTAATATATAACAATCGTATCTGATAAAATTTTATAATTAAACGCTGTTGGAAGCATTATTACTTCCAATATGGTATTAATATTGTTATCGATAGTAAAAGTACCTGTGAATCTGTAATCACCAAGTTGCTCATTTTGTAAACTAAATATCACATTATGCGAACGTTCCAGTTTTCGTATTATGTCAATAAACCGTTGATTTCTGAAAACAATTTTTCCGTCTTTCCATGATGAATAAGATTCAATATCCGGAGTTTCTTCGATTTTTGATTTATTGGTATTCCTATTATATAAGTATGTTTGATTTTCTTGCAGTTCTACTTCATTTTCAGTATTATGTGAAACAGAAATTTTACCTCGCTCAAGAGAAGCACTAAAAATATTTTCATCAGGGTAGGCAGAAACATTAAATGCTGTTCCTAAAACTGTAATATCCTTGTCCTTCGTGTGAACTATAAAAGGCTTTTCTGCATTATATTTAACATCAAAAAAAGCTTCTCCCTCAAGAAAAATCTCTCGCTGCTCTTCACCAAAACAGTTTTTGTATTTTAATTTAGAATCTGAGTTAATGAAAACTAAGGTGCCATCAGGAAGTAATTTGCTCTTAATTTCAGCCTTTGGTACATCAATCTCGCTATAAGTTATTTCTTTATCACATTTAGGAGTTGAATTCAGAAAATAGATTGTACATACGAAAAACAGAATCAAAATAGCAGCCGCTGTATATTGCCATATACTCTTTTTGAAAATCGAATTCTTAACTACCGGGCTGTTAACTTCGCTTAAATTAAGTTTGTTACTCAATTTAAACCATTCCTTCGATATAAACTCATCTGAAAGGTTTTGCTTTTTAAATCGTAGGTTATGAATTAGCACTTTTGTTTCTAGGGCAATTTGTTTATTTTTTGGATTAAGAGAAAGTCTTTTCTCCCACATTGTTACATCAAGTCGCTTTTTGCCGGTAGCAAAATTGATGAAAGAATCATCAGAAATAAAATCATCAAATTCGTAATCTTCGTAATGCATATTTTTATCATTTATATCTACATAGAGTAATTATTTTAAGTTTTATACTCATTTATTATGATAAATTTAAAAAAAATCAGAGAAAATATCTGCTGGCTAATTACAAGGTGGTTGAATTAAGGCTTCTTCTTACGTAATTTATTGATTGTTCGTGTAAGCAAGTTTGCAACCGATTGTGGTTTGATAGATAATATACTGCTAATTTCAATATTAGAATAGTTACTATAGAATTTTAAATAAATTATTTCTCTTTGTTTTGGTGACAAACCTGATAACAATTCTTCAATTATTCTTATTTTTCCTAATTTTAATTCGTTATCAATGTAAATATCTTCCGGTGATATGTCAAAACAAAAATCACTATTTTGACAAACATCATAATCATTACTATTTAAAATATCTTTGGGGTTTACCCTTAACAGGTTATTTCGTAAGGCTACAAACAGGTATGCTTTTACATGGTTAACTTCTGAAGTCCCTTTTCTTGTTTCCCAAATGTTTGCAAATACATCCTGGATGGCATCAGAAACCCGGTTGTTGTTACCAACCAGTTTCAAACCATAGAAATACAGATCGCTATAATACTTAATAAATAATCTGTTTAATGCTACAGGATTACCATTTCTTAATATGCGCCAAAGACCCTGATCGTTCTCAAACTGAAATTTACGACTTCGTTTTTGTTTAATAGACAATTTTCGCTTCATTATGGCTAGTGATCGCAAGTATTTATTGGGTGTATTTCAATTCCCTATTCTTTCATGCAAATATATTAGATAAACTCTCAATATTGCTATCGGTAAACATTTTTTATAAAAGCAGTTGGCAATTTAACAAAAATTAACCTGCTACTTTAATCTTTTCTTAATCAATTTGTATAATTCAATTAACCTGTCTACTTTTACCTCTTTTTAATTATATTGCAACTAAAAAATAAAATTATATGAAAACAAAATTAATTTTAGTAATAGTAATGAGTTTTATGCTAATATCAGCATCAAGTCAGCAAAGTAAAATAAACTACCCTAAACCTAGCAAAGGTGACAGTGTGGATGTATATTTTGGTCACAAAATAGCCGATCCATACAGGTGGCTTGAAGATGACAACTCTGAAGAAACAGCTGAGTGGGTAGAAGCTGAAAATAAAGTTACAAACAGTTATCTTTCTGATATTCCGTTTCGAGATCAGCTTAAAGAACGATTAACCAAAATATGGAATTATCCAAAATACGGTGTTCCTTTCAATAAAGGTAATAATTACTTTTTCTTTAAAAATAATGGGGTTCAAAATCAGAGTGTATTATATATTCAGAAAAACCTTGATGATGAACCAAAAGTACTATTAGATCCCAACACGTTGTCTGCTGATGGAACTGTAGCACTTTCATCATTGGGAATTTCCAAAAATGGCAAATTTCTTGCTTACGGAATTTCACGAGGTGGTTCCGACTGGAATGAGATTTACATAATGAACATTGAAACCGGGAAAACACTAAGTGACCATATTAATTGGGTTAAGTTTTCAGGTATCAGCTGGAAAGGTGAAGGATTCTTCTATTCTTCCTATGATGAGCCAAAAGAAGGAGATGAGCTTTCAGGGCAAAATCGCTTTCATAAAGTTTATTATCACATACTCGGAACACCACAAAAACAAGATTTGCTGATTTTTGAAGACAAGGATCAACCATTGCGTAATTTTTACGCTTATTTAACTGAAGATGAGAAGTTTTTACTGATTGGAGAAACAGAAAGCACAAGTGGTAATGCACTTTATGCTGCCAAACTACATGAGCTTACCGATATTAAGTTTACGAAAATAGCAGAAGGGTTTGATTTTGATTATAATATAATTGATAACATTGGTGATAATCTGCTAATGTTAACAAATCATGAGGCACCAAATAAGAAATTGGTTCTAACAAAATATGATAATAGTGACCCTGCAAAATGGAAAGTAGTAATTCCTGAAAAAGATGATGTACTTGAGAATGCCTCCCTTGTTGGTGAATTATTATTCACTCAATATTTAAAAGATGCCAGTAGTAAAGCATATTTTTATACTGTGGATGGTACATTTGTTAGAGAATTTGAGTTACCAGCAATTGGTACGTTATCAGGTTTTAATGGTGAAAAGAATAAAAACACAGCATTTTATGGGTTTACTTCATTCACTTTCCCATCAAGTGTTTACAAGTACAATATCACTACAGGCAAATCAGAATTAATACATAAATCAGAAGTTGATTTTGAACCTGAGAATTATGTTACAAGCCAAATTTTCTACGAAAGTAAAGACGGCACCAAAGTACCCATGTTTATTGTGCATAAAAAAGGAATCAAAATGGATGGTAACAATCCAACCATACTTTACGGGTACGGTGGATTTAACATCAGCTTAACACCAAGTTTTAGTATAAGCCGATCAGCTTTTCTTGAACAGGGTGGAATTTATGTTATGGCAAACCTTAGAGGTGGAGGCGAATACGGTGAAAAATGGCATGAAGCAGGAACATTATTACAAAAGCAAAATGTATTTGACGATTTTATTTATGCTGCAAAGTATCTCATCAAAAATAATTACACTTCGTCAGATAAACTAGCAATAATTGGTGGATCAAATGGGGGATTACTAGTGGGTGCCTGTATGAATCAACAACCCCAACTGTTTAAAGTAGCAATTCCTATTGTAGGTGTAATGGATATGCTCCGCTATCACAATTTCACAATAGGATGGGCCTGGGCTGCAGATTATGGACGTAGCGATGACAATGAAGAAATGTTTAATTATCTTCTAGGTTATTCACCATTACACAATATCAAAAAAGGTGTTGACTATCCAGCAACAATGGCGATTACTGCAGATCATGATGATCGTGTAGTACCGGCTCACACATTTAAATTTATGGCAACTTTGCAAGAATATAATAGTGGAAAAAACCCTGTGTTAATACGTGTTGAAACAAAGGCAGGACATGGTGCCGGAAAACCAACCGATAAACAAATTAGTGAAGCTGCTGATATGTATAGCTTTATAATGTACAATCTTGGGATGAAACCAAAGTTTTAGATTTATATTGTTTCATGGTTTCATTAAACAATAAAACAATCGAACAGTCGAACACCCAAACTTAACAATTTATTAATATTGAAATCATAAAATTAAGAATTTGTTTTTTTAGTCTTGCAAATTAATATAAACCGATTTAATAATGGAAACTATATATCTGGTTGTTGTAATACTATTATTTTTATTAGCTGGTTCCGACCTTATTGTGGGCGTTAGTAATGATGCCGTCAACTTTTTAAATTCTGCAGTTGGTTCTAAAGTAGCATCTTTTAAAGTAATTATGTTAGTTGCTGCCATTGGAATATTGATTGGCGCTGTATTCTCAAGTGGCATGATGGAAGTAGCCAGAAAGGGAATATTTAATCCCGGTGAATTTTATTTCAGCGAGATCATGATAATTTTCATGGCGGTAATGGTTACGGATGTAATCCTACTTGATGCATATAATACATGGGGATTACCAACTTCAACTACAGTTTCTATTGTATTTGAATTATTAGGTGCAGCAGTAGGTATGGCTTCAATAAAACTATTAATGAGCGATGGGGGAATGACTATCAGTCAGTTTATAAACTCTTCTAAAGCCCTTGCAATAATTTCAGGAATACTATTATCGGTAGGTGTGGCCTTTTCAGTTGGTGCAATAATTCAGTATTTAACCAGGATTGCATTCTCATTTAATTTTGATAAACGCATTAAATACATTGGAGCTATATGGGGTGGTATAGCCTTTACTGCACTTACTTATTTCATACTTATAAAAGGTGCAAAAGGAGCCTCTTTTATGTCGGGAGATGTTAAAGATTGGATATCTCAAAATAGTTTGCAAATTATTTTTTATAGCCTTATAGGATGGACAATCCTTCTTCAGCTTCTATATATGCTATTCAGAATCAATATTTTAAAAATCATAGTATTAGTTGGAACATTTTCCCTTGCAATGGCTTTTGCCGGTAATGACTTAGTAAACTTTATTGGAGTACCAATTGCAGGTTTTAACTCATGGGAAATATTTAATGCCTCAGGTACTGGTACCCCAGATGGTATGTTAATGACAGAACTGGCAGGTAAAGTACCTACTCCTGAATTATTTTTACTTGGCGCAGGTGCTATTATGGTGCTCACCCTTTATTTGTCGAAAAAAGCAAGGTCGGTACTCAAAACATCAATCGATCTAAGCCGCCAAGGTGAAGGCGAGGAAAGATTTAAAGCTACATGGTTTTCAAAGGTACTGGTTCGCTCCTCCTTGAAAGCAACAAATAATATAAAACGCTTTTTACCAGGCTCATTTATTGATGTGATTGAAAAACAGTTTGAACCTAATAAAAAGAATAAAATAGAAAAAGATCCTCCAGCATTTGATTTAATAAGAGCTTCTGTAAACCTTACCGTTGCCAGTGTGCTTATTGCTTTTGGAACATCATTAAAACTACCTCTTTCAACAACTTACGTAACATTCATGGTAGCAATGGGAACATCTTTAGCAGATAATGCATGGGGGCGTGAAAGTGCTGTTTATCGAATATCTGGTGTAATAGCAGTTATTGGGGGATGGTTTTTAACTGCAATAAGTGCATTTACTGTAGCATTTATTATGGTTTACATATTTAATTATGGTGGGTTATACAGCATGTTTGGTATGGTAATACTTGTAGCTTATATAATATACAGATCACACATATACCACAAAAAATCAGCCATTAAAGTTGATGATGATACTCATGATGTACACAGCCTTTCAGAAGAAAACATTGCTGATAAATCAATGAGAACTATAACAAAAAATCTTAAAAAGATTGTTATAGCGTATGAAGATACAATTAATGCTTTAGAGAAAGAAGATAACAAAAAGCTAAAGCAAATAAAACGCGAATTAGACTCAATTACTGCAAAAACAAAGTATCTAAAAGATCACATCAATATTATTGTTGATAAGCTTCGAGAAGGCTCGGAAGATACAGCTTACTACTTTGTACAAGTACTGGATTTTATGCGTGAAATGTTACATTCAATTTCATTTATTACCGGACCAGTATACGAACATGTTGATAATAACCACAAACCTTTAATTACTGAGCAAATCGATGAGCTTAAAGATATCAACACTGCTTTCTCTGAATTGACTTTATTGATTACAGCGAACATTGAATCTAATGATTACAGCTCTCAGGATGATATTCAGATCTTGCTTACAAGATTCATTCAACTAATTGAATTGAACAATAAAAAACAGATTAAACGTATTAAGAATAATATTGTTGGAACAAAAAACAGTGTCCTTTTCATGAATATTATAAATGAAAGTAAACATTTGGCACTTCAGGCCGTTAATCTGTATAAATCACAACGAGATTTTGTTGATTACAAAAACAATAAGTGACTTTTAATAACATAACCATTATTAGTGGAGGGCAGTCAGGTGTAGACCGGGCTGCCCTTGATTTTGCCCTTGAAAATGGTATTCATTGTGAAGGTTGGTGTCCTCTTGGGAGATTAGCTGAAGATGGCATTATTTCAAATAAATATCCTCTAAAACAAACAGCAACTTCAAAATATGAAGAAAGAACAAGGCTGAATATAGAAGATAGTGATGGAATCCTAATACTATACAAAAACGAAATAGATGAAGGTACTCTTCTGGTACACAAAATAGCACAGGAGATTAACAAGCATGTTTTAACTATTAAACTACCTGTTGACAAATTATTTAATGAAGAATATTTAAGTGGTTGGATAACTCATAACCACATATCAAAACTAAATATTGTGGGTCCCCGAGAAAGTTCAAGTAATGGAGTTTACAAAGCAACGTATAATTTTTTGAAGAAATTATTGAGTTAAGCTCTTACAGCTGAAACAAACCTGTCTTTCCCCCTCAAATCTTTCCTCAGTTCAGGATTCACATAGCCATATATATTTAATAAAGCCAACATACTATCACCCATACTTTCGTTTATCTCAAAGAAAATTCTACCTCCTAAGGTTAAGTTATTTTTACTGAACTCTAATATAGCTTTATAATACAATAAGGGGCTGTTATCATCCACAAATAAAGCATTATGAGGCTCGTAATTAACGACGTTAAGATGCATTTTCTTTTTATCTTCCATAGTAACATATGGCGGATTGCTAACAATAATATCAAATAACACGTTTTCTGCGTTTTTACCATGTATTGGTTCATTGTTATTCAAAATATCATGTACAAGAAAATCTACTTTCTTATTATTTGCTAAACTATTTTTTTTTGCTAAACTAATTGCCGAGACAGAAATATCAGTAGCATAAACATCTGCATCATTGAGAAGACTAGCTAAACTTATAGCAATACAACCACTTCCAGTTCCAATATCAAGTACAGTTAAATTATCACCAATTTCTTTTTCAGCTATGATCTGCACCAACTCCTCTGTTTCAGGTCGTGGTATTAGTACATCAGGAGTAATATCTAGCTTTAGTTCGTGAAACTCAACAACACTGGAAATATATTGTACCGGTTTATATTTTTTTAACTCCTTAACAGCCATGTGTAGTTTTAATATCTCAGACTCAGAGAGACGAAGATCAGGGTTAAGTATTAGTTCATTACGAGTAATTTCAAAAAAATGCTCAATCAATATTGTTAACAATTGTTCAGCTTCCCTGCTATCATAATAATCAATCAGTTCCTGCAAATATTTCTTTTTCAAATTTGCCAATATGTTATTCCTTATGTTCATAATTGCAAAGTACTGAAATTCTTTATTAAGTTTGTCATTTTCTAAACATCATTTTATTACCGTTAAAAGGCAGCTTGAGAACCATCTAATTACAACTTCATGAATAATAAAGTAATAATAATCACTGGAGAGAAAGGCGAGGGCAAAACAACAAAACTACTTAACATTGTTAGGTTACTCCAAAATGAAGGTGTTCAGGTTATTGGCTTTGTTGCTATCGGCAAATGGATTAAGGGCGTACGTCATGATTATAAATTATCTGATATAAACTCTCAAGAGTCAATTATTTTATGTACTGTATTACCTGTTAAAAATTATAAAAAACATGGCAAATTCTATTTTAACCAAGCTGCTATTAATTTTGGAACTAAATTGCTAAAAACTAATTCCAGTAAAAATTTGGTGGTTGTTATTGATGAAATTGGACCTTTTGAACTTGAAAATAAAGTTTGGCATCCCTCATTAAAAGATCATCTGGAAACAACACAGAACACAGTATTGATATCAGTTAGAAAAAAATTAGTAAATAATATCATTGATAAATACAACTTAAAAAAAGTAATTGTTTTTTCCATTTCAGAGCCAAATGAAAATATTATTCATGAAATACATCTTCCAAAATGATATTTCAATCTATTACAGAGAAGGTTTATAGTATTTTGCGTAACAATTTAATGAAAAACCCAGTATACAATTTGTTGCACTAAAATAGATACTAATTAATTTGAAACACATACGAAAGAAAGATATGATTAAATCTATAAAAAAATACCGACATGTATCAATACGGACTAAGTTGCTTGTATACATATCACTAACTGCAATATTAATTTTTGCAGCTACTTTGAGTTACGTCATATCAAATACAAATAATATAGCTATTGATGATGCTCACAAGTTTGTAAATGCAACTGCACAGCAATATGCAAATACAGTTAAGGCCGAATTGGATAATGATATAGCTACTTGCAGATCACTAACAAGTGCATTTAGCGGATATAAAAATCTTGACAAACAATATCGAAATATTATTTATAATCAAATACTTAGGGATATTCTTGTTAACAACCCTCAATTTTTCTCGATATGGACAAGCTGGGAGTTGAATGCACTGGATCCAAATTTTAATGAAGAAAATGGTAGGGAGCGATATACATATTACCGAGAAGGTATTGATATAATCCATCAGGCTGAAGTACTTGAAGTTGGAGAGCTAAATCTTAGTGGGATTTACTACGATTTGAAGAATAACCCAAGAGAAGTATTAACCGATGCATACTTATATTCATATACTAATGATAATAAGAATCAAATACTTGAATCGAGTATTGCAATCCCTATAATGGATGATGGTGTGTTTGTAGGCCTTACAGGGGCTGATATTGAACTTGAAAGATTTCAAACAATAATCGATAATATCATACCATTTGAAGGTAGTTATTCTATGATGATATCAGGTAGTGGTCAAATTATTTCGCACCAAGACAGGAGCATCATAAACACATCAATATTAGATACAGACTTAAGCAATATCGAAGGCGTCAGTCTACAAAGCATGCTTGCATCAGAAAAGCCATTTTCCTTCACAAGAAAGCTTAAAGATTCACAAAAATCATTCCTGTCATTTGCACCTTTTCATCCTGGCATTTCAACCGACACATGGTATATAGTTATTGTTGTACCTTCTGAAGTAATCATGGAAAAAGCCAATAAAACGTTTGCTATTTCTGCAATCGTTGGACTACTAGGCATTATAATTATGGCAATTCTAATCTGGTTTATTGCGAATAGAATTTCAAAACCATTAATCAAAACCACAAAGATTCTTAATCAACTATCGACGGGAGATGTTGAAAATTTAGAGGTTTTGAATATTAACACTCATGATGAGTTATCGGAAATGGCCAATGCATTGAAAACTCTTACTAATTCTTTAAAAACCAACGCTGGTTTTGCAATAAATATTGGGAAAGGTAATTTATTAGAAAAATACAACCCCATAAGCAACAAAGATGTACTAGGGAATGCACTGGTTCAAATGAGAAACAGCTTAGTAGAATTAAGAACTACTAATGAAAAAAATCAATGGATGCAAACTTCCATTGTTAGAATTAGTGAATTATTGCAAGGAGAAAAATCAATGACTGAACTTGGTAATCAAGTGTTAGTTTCATTGGCAGAAATACTTGACATCCAAATTGCATCAATATTTTTTAATTACAACGAAGAGTTAGTATTAACAAGCTCATACTCATACAATATTAGAAAATCAAACGCAAACAAATTTAAATTAGGTGAAGGATTAGTAGGCCAGGCAGCTCTTGAACAGAAGATGCTAATATACACAGATGTACCTGATGATTATATATCTATAAAATCAGGTTTAGGTGAAGTAACACCAAGTGTTATTATTATTGCTCCCCTAATTTATCAGAAAAAGGTGATAGCAATTATTGAAATGGGTAGTACAAAAGAATTAACCAATATAAAACTAGAATTCATTAACCAAGTTTCGGAAAATATTGCGCTTGCGTTTAACTCAATAAATACACGAACCGAGATGAAAGTGTTACTTACAAAAACACAATCACAAGCCGAAGAATTAAGAGTACAACAGGAAGAGCTTATTAGTTCGAACAAAGAACTTGAAGAACAAACCAATGCTCTAAAAGTATCAGAAGAAGAATTACAGCAGCAACAAGAGGAATTAAGAGTAACCAATGAAGAACTTGAAGAAAAGACAAAATCTCTTGAGCAACAGCGATTAGATATTTCTAATAAAAACCTTGAGCTAGAGAATGCAGGTAAAAATCTTGAAAAAAAGGCAAAAGAGTTAGAAACTGCGAGTAAATACAAATCCGAGTTTCTTGCGAACATGTCACATGAGCTACGAACTCCCTTAAACAGCCTACTCATCCTTTCAGGTAGTTTATCAGAAAATAGAGAAAATAATTTGACAGACGAACAAGTTGAGTCAGCAGAAATAATTTATAAAAGTGGAAATGATTTACTTACAATGATTAATGATATTCTTGATCTATCGAAAATAGAGTCAGGAAAAATGGAAGTAAATATTGAGAATATTAAAGTTGAAAGCATTAGTGAAAACATTTATGGATATTTCAAACAATCTGCAAAACAAAAAAATATAGACCTTAAAATATCGATAGACAAAAATGTTCCTTCACAAATTTCCACTGATCAACAGAAAGTTGAACAGATAATTAAAAATTTCATGTCTAATGCGCTGAAATTTACAGATAAAGGAGGAATTACATTACACCTCTATATTTCAAAAGATTCAACTAACAATTCACAAAATAACATTTGTATATCAGTTATTGATACAGGCATAGGCATCCCCGAGGATAAGCAAAATGATATTTTTGAGGCATTTCAACAAGCCGACGGAAGCATCTCAAGGAGATTCGGAGGTACGGGCCTAGGACTTTCAATTTCACGCGAACTTTCCAAACTATTAGGTGGTAAAATTCAAGTTGAAAGTAAAGTTGGTGAAGGATCAACTTTCACATTTTGTATGCCGATTGTTGGAAAAATAACTGAAAATGAAACAGCTAATTCATCTATAGAAAAAGAAGAAAAAGCTGCTAACCCAGAAGAAACGTTAAAAATAACTAATCCAGAATCTACTCAAACGATGTTTGCAACCGACCACCCTAAATTTATTGAAGATGATTTTGAGGATATTAAGGATGAAGATGAAGTTATTCTTATAATTGAAGACGACCCTACATTTGCTAAAATTCTTTATAAGCAATGCCACGAGCGTGACTTTAAAAGCATTGCATCACCAACAGGCGAATATGGAATTGAATTGGCAAACAAAATAATTCCGGATGCAATTATTCTCGACATAAAACTTCCTGGAATAGATGGTTGGAGAGTATTAGATTTATTAAAAGCTAACCCAAACACACGACATATACCTGTTCATATAATGTCAGGAGAATTAGAAACCATAACAGCATCTAACAAAGGTGCAATCGGATATCTTACCAAACCCATTAAAAAAGGTGTCTTAGATACAGCTTTTAGCAAAATAGAATCGTTCATAAATAAAAAAACCGCTAACTTATTATTGGTCGAAGATGATGCCAACCTGAGGAAGTCGATTAAAATACTTATTGGCGACGATAATGTTAAAATTACAGATGCAGCAAGTGGTAAAGAAGCATTAAACTACCTTTCAAAAAACAACTACGACTGTATGATTCTCGATCTTGGCTTATCGGACATGACCGGATTTGAGCTTATAGAAAAATTAAACAAAACCAAATCTAACCAACCACCAATAATTGTTTACACCGGAAAAGATTTAACAAAGAAGGAGAATGAAACCCTTGAGAAATATGCTGAATCAATTATTATAAAAGGAGTAAAATCGGAAGAAAGATTATTAGACGAAACTGCGCTATTTATGCACAGAGTAATTGCTGACATGCCTAAAAAACAGCAAGCTCTAATTAATAAAATGCACAAGAAAGAGGATATTTTCAAAGACAAAAAAGTGCTACTTGTGGATGATGATATGAGAAATATATTTGCACTCACAAAAATTCTTAGAGAACAAAATATGATAGTATCCCGTGCCGAAAATGGCAAAGTCGCACTTAAGTTAATTAAAGAAAGTCCTAAATTTGATATCATCCTTATGGATATTATGATGCCTGAAATGGATGGATATGAAACCATGGAAGCATTAAGAAAAATTCCAGACCAGAGAAATGTTCCAATAATTGCGCTTACTGCAAAGGCAATGAAAGAAGACAGGCGAAAATGTATTGAGGCAGGGGCTAATGATTATATGGCTAAACCAATTGTTATCGAAAAACTTCTATCTTTGCTAAGGGTTTGGTTATATAAATAACTACTATGCTGGCAAAGCCAAAAATATTAATTGTTGACGACAAAAGAGAGAACCTTGTAGCTCTGGAAATTGTTCTAAAAAGATTAAACGTTGAGTTTGTAAGGGCATTATCAGGGAATGAAGCACTTTCGCAAACTTTGAAACACGAATTTGCTCTTGGAATTTTTGATGTCCAGATGCCTGAAATGGATGGCTTTGAGACTGTTGAGCTTATCCATAATGATCCAGATATTTCATATTTCCCGGTTATTTTTGTATCAGCAATTTACAAAGAGGAACAATACGTTGTTAAGGGAATTGAAACTGGTGCTGTTGATTTTATATCAAAGCCTATAATTCCTGCAATAATACAAGGTAAAGTTCGTGTGTTTTTAGATCTTTATAAGCAAAAGAAATTATTAGAGTCTTCCAATGCTGAACTTAAAATTGCCAAAGAAAAGGCAGAGAAAAAAGACTTGCTTAAATCATTGTTTCTGGCTACTATGTCGCATGAAATAAGAACTCCCATGAATGGTATTATTGGAGTTTCAGAACTTCTAAAGCAAACACCTTTAACAAATGATCAATTGGATCTTGTTAATATTATGACGATATCAGGGAACAACCTTCTATTAATAATAAACGATATTCTTGATGTATCAAAAATTGAAGCCGGCCAGATAAAACTGGAAAATATACATTTTGATTTACATAATATTGTCAATGAAATAATTTCACTCCTTACTATTAAAGCAAAAGAACAAGGCAATAAATTAATTCTGAACATTAACAAAGATGTACCTCAATATGTTGAAGGCGATCCTACACGAATCAAGCAAATACTGCTTAACCTTACAAATAATGCAGTAAAATTTACAAAAGATGGAGAAGTTAAAATTAATATTTCATACATAGAAGAGGAAAATAACAAGCATAAGATCGGGTTCAATGTTATTGATACAGGAATTGGTATACATGAAAATGAAAAAGATAAACTTTTTAAACAATTTAGTCAACTAAATCAATCTACTCAACGTGAATATGGTGGAACAGGGTTAGGACTGGCAATATCGAAGAGCCTTGTTGAAATGATGAATGGGAAAATTGGAGTGGATAGCGAACCTGGAGTTGGATCGAACTTTTGGTTTTATGTAATATTTGACAAATCGAAAGAAGCTGATACTACTGAACCTAAAAATATTAAGACAAATGGGGAACATGTTAAAGAACTTGATATTCTTTTAGTTGAAGATAACCTTATTAACCAAAAAATAGCAACTGGAATTATGAAACAACTAGGTCATAATATTGAAGTTGCCGGGAATGGGAAAATAGGCGTAGAAATGTACAAAGCAAAACACTATAATGTAGTTTTTATGGATATTCAAATGCCTGTTATGGATGGATACACAGCTACAAAAGAAATTCGGGAATGGGAACATGATGAAAACAAACCTCCTGGTCGAATTATTGCCTTAACTGCCAATGCACTTAAGGAGGATAAAGAAAAGTGTTTTAAAATAGGTATGGATGATTTTCTTTCAAAACCATTTAAAATAAATGATATTGAAAGTGCTTTAAATAGGATTTAATTCTAAACATTATTTCTTCTGTAACTATCTGAATAGATAGTATTATCTTAAACAGTTAGCCTAAAAACCCAATGTTTTATTACAATTTATCTTATTTTTGTACATGATTATTTAAAACTAAAATCTTCAAATTATGTTAGCGATAACTAAAGCTGAAAGTATTTTCATTACTTGCGCACTAACACTCCTCTTATCATTCCCAGTATTAGTAAATGCACAACATGATAGTTATATGGGAAAGGAAACTAACCTGTTTCAAAATGATTTGCTATCCAAAGCTGAATTAGCTGATTTTAGTACTTCTATTAGTGCTAAAATTTTTAAAGATGAGAAGAACACATATTTTGCAGTTAATGCAAGTAAACTCTCTTCACAATATGAAAAAATCAGATTTCTAGAGTTAAGTTTTACCAACAACATTATAGTAAGTATTGGTTACGAAGAGGATATGAAGTATTATTATTTTCTGGTAAACAATTCGTTACATAAATCAACCGAAGAAGTCAATGACATTTTTAATGGATTTACAGCTCAAGCAAATACCGAATTACAGACTATGAATGAAGAGCAAATAAGACTTTGGCTACTCCAGCATAACAAATTCCATACAAAGTAAAAGATTCTTATAAATCCTACAGACTATGAAAAAGATAGCAATCTTTGTTTTTTTGCTTTTCGTATTGACTGGTTATACTTTTGGTCAAGCTGGCACATGTGAAATCTCTGATCCATTTTGCACTACTGATATTTACACATTTCCAGCCAGTACTGGTGGCACAGCTCAAACAGGTCCCGACTATGGGTGTTTGGTAACACAGCCTAACCCTGCATGGTATCACATGAAAATTGAAATTGCCGGTAATATTGATATTGAGATGTTCTCAACTCCAGCAAAAGATATTGATTTTATTTGTTGGGGACCCTTCTCTGATCCATATGCTCCTTGTACATCATCGCTTACAAGCAACATGGAAGTTGACTGTAGTTATGCTGGTGGAACTGAACCTGAAGAATGTAATATTCCCAACGGGCAAGTTGATGAATACTATATACTCTTAATTACTAACTACTCTGATGATCCTTGTGACATAACATTTCAAAAAATAGGAGGAACAGGTGAGACTGACTGTAGTATTTTACCTCCCCCAGTTTCCAACAATGGCCCGATTTGTGTTCACGACAATCTTGAATTGTATGCTGACGATGTTACCAATGCTACTTATTCCTGGACAGGCCCTGCTAGTTTTACATCTACCCTACAAAATCCTGTTATTACTGATGTAGGGCTTGAAAATGCCGGAGTATACAGCCTTATTATCACTGTTAGTGGGTCATCAAGTGATCCTGTAGAAACAACAGCAGAAATTAATGCACTTCCATCCTCTGATTTCAGTTTTAATATTGTTTGTTTTGGAGAAACAACAATTTTTACTGATCTATCAACAATCGATCCACCCTCCTCTGTAATAACTACATGGAACTGGGATTTTGGAGATGGACAACAAGCCACAGGGCAGAATCAAACACATTTATATGCAAATGCAGGCGATTTCAATGTTACATTAACTACTTATACGGGCTCAATGCAATGTGAAAGTTCAATTACATTACCAGTTACAGTATACGAAAATCCAATCGTTAATGCAGGTGATGATATTACAATACCTTATGGAACATCAGCACAGCTTAACAGCACAATAGAAGGAGGTTCAGGAAATTATATTATCAGTTGGCAACCTTCAGAAAAACTGGTTGACAATACTATTGAGGACCCAATTACTATAAATCTTACAGAAACCACTATATTTACAATAACAGTTGAAGATGAAAATAGCAACTGTATTAGTTCTGATGAAGTAACAGTAATTATTGATGGAGACCCCATGTTATTATCAATAACTGCAGATGAAAACCCAATATGTGCAGGCGATCCAGTCGTTATCGAGGCAGTAGCTACAGAAGGAAGCGGGAATTATACTTACACATGGACTTCCGACCCGGTCGGAGCCAACTACACAACGCGTGTTATTACTGTAGCACCAAATGTAACAACTACTTACTTTGTGGTTGTAAATGATTGTTTTACTACTCTCAATGATCAGATTACAATTATAGTTTCTCCATCCCCCATAGCTGATGCCGGAAATGATATATCAATTACTGTTGGAGCAACGGCTCAACTTGATGGAAATATTAGTGGTGGATCGGGTAGTTATGACTTTATATGGCAACCTGAAGATTTACTTGAAGACCCTACAATTCTTAATCCAACAACTGTGCAACTATGGGATACAGAAGTTTTTACTTTAAATGTAACAGATATAAATTCCGGATGTGCAAATTCAGATAATATGACGGTTTTTGTTAGCGGACTTACTTTAGAAGCAACAGCTATGGCTATTCCTTTAGAAATATGCCAAGGCAATATTGTGAATTTAAACGCACATCCAACTGGCGGTTCCGGTGTTTATGAGTACTCATGGACATCAATCCCTATTGGATTTAACTCAAATATTAAAGAGCCTTCTGATTACCCTCAGGAAACTACCACATATACCGTATGTGTTTTTGACGGGCTCAACACCGTTGAAGCATCTGTGACTGTTGAAGTAAATTCAGTACCAATTGTTAATGCGGGAGATGATATTACAATTCCTAATGGATGGACAATTTCGCTTGATGGAAATATTAGTGGCGGATCGGGTGTTTACGAAATACTATGGGAGCCTGAAAATAAACTTGAAGATCCAACAATATTAGACCCTACTACTGTTCAACTTTGGGAAACTGAAATCTTTACTATTAATGCAACTGATTCTGAAGGCTGTTCAAATGCTGATGATATGACAATTATTGTTACCGGAGGTGCTTTACAAGTAACTGCCGTTGCCGATCCAATAATAATTTGTCAAGATGATATTGTTAACCTAAATGCGCTACCTATTGGTGGTTCGGGCAGCAATGAGTTCACATGGACATCTAACCCAGCTGGTTTTACTTCAAATATAAAAGAACCATCCGATTTTCCACAAGTTACAACTACATATACTGTTTCAGTATTTGATGGTCAGAATACAGTTCAATCATCTGTAACAGTAGAAGTAAAACCAAGGCCAATAGGAAATGCCGGAGATAATATGACTATTAATACCGGTACTTCAACTACAATTATAGGATCATCTGTAACCGGGGGATCTGGTGAATATGAATACTTATGGAGTCCGTCAAATTCTCTAATCGACCCTACTTCACTTCACCCTCAAACAGTAGTACTTAATGAAAATACAGAGTTTACATTTATAGTAGTTGATGTTAACGGGTGTTCAAGCGTTACTGATAATATGTTTATTTTGTTGAGTGGTGATGAGTTAAGTTTATACCCAACTTCCTCAGCAACTAACAATACAATTTGTCAAGGCGAAAATGTTGACTTATTTCCCAATGCAATAGGTGGTGGTGGTAGCTATACGTATACCTGGGCAGATGGAACAGGGTATTCTTCCCAGGAAGAATCTCCTAACATTAGCCCAATGGAAACAACTACTTATACAGTAGAAGTTAATGATTCATTTATAACAATTTCTGACTCAATAATAATAGGTGTTAATCATTCACCCATTGTGGATCTAATACCTGCCGATGCAACAATTTGGTCTATCGATACGATAAAAGCCTGCGTGAGAGATACAGTACGTTTAGATGCCGGTACAGACCCTCTTATTCCAACAGGAACAGAATATATATGGTCAACAGCAGCTACAACGCAAACAATCCTTGGGTCTACAAACGGTACTTGGGTTGCTTTCGAAACATATTGGGCAACTGCCAAAGATCCTTTTTCTGGTTGTATAGGAATAGATACACTTACCATATTTTTCGATTTTCAGGATTGTGATATTGGAGTTGAAGAAAATAACAACTTATCTAAGTATATTTCTATAATGCCGAATCCTGCTACTGATAAACTACAAGTAAGTATCACTAATTTATCAGGAGACATAAACATTTCTCTAAAAGATATTCAGGGAAGGATAGTTTGGCAAAAGAATAATTTGACAATTTCAAACGAGGTATTAACAGAGACTATATCATTAAAAAATTTACCTAAAGGTTTATTTATTATTGATGTGATTAATAAACAAGGAGTATACAACTGTAAGATAATTAAACAATAGCTAATTGGTCTTTATAAAAGCTAAAATTAATAATATAGAAATTACCGAATGAGAAATAAATACCACCTATTACAATTATTGTATTTAATTTTTGCTTTTCTTTTTTCAGCATCATCGTTGTTAGCTCAAGAGAGTGATTGTAATTATAGTAGACCACATCAAGCTGATCAATGGATTTTTGGTAGTAAAGCAAGGGTTGATTTCATCCAAGATCCTCCAGTTGCCAATCCCACAAATGTAGGTTATAACACCCCATATGGTATATCAACAATTTCTGATGAAAACGGAGGATTATTGTTTTATACAAATGGTATTAATGTATGGAATAAGGGTTTATACTTAATGGAAAACGGAAGTGGACTAAACGGCAATAATTTCTCTAGCCAATCTTCAATAATAATCCCACACCCCGGGAACGACAAGAAGTATTTTATATTTACTACCGATATGTACATAACTCCGGTATATATTGATGGAATAAACTACTCAATTGTTGATTTTACTAATAATGGTAATGGGGCTATAACTAGCAAAAACAATTTACTTTTTACCGAGAACTCCCAAAAAGTATGTGCAATCAAACATGCAAACGAATGTGATTTTTGGGTAATATTTCATGGTTTTGGCTCTAATAATGGAAATAAATTTTACTCCTACTTAATTGATACTTCAGGCGTTGTAAACATTCCGGTAATTAGTGAGGTTGGATCAACACATACAGGTGACGTAAATAACCAGCGAGGGTACATGAAAGCTTCTTCAAACGGTAAAAAAATTGGATTGGTAATTCCTGCCGATGGCATAATTGAGTTACTTGATTTTGATAAATTAACTGGTCGTTTATCTGACCCGATTACAAGCAGTGCTGGAGCCTTCTATTATCCTTTGGGTGTCGAATTTTCACCAAATAACTCAAAACTATATATATCAACATCACCTAACAGTAGTAATACTAGTTTTCTGTATCAATTTGATATAACAAATAGTCAACCTTTTTCAAACCCTGTTGTTATAAACAGTTTTTATTTCAGCACAATATTTTCGTCGCCTGCTGACAGCTTAATGCAGGCATTACAGCTAGGGGTTGACGGTAAAATATATGTTAGTAAAACAAACAGAGGCAACACTACTGGAAAACTTAGTTTAGGCGTTATTTACAATCCTGACAGGCAAGGACTTGCATGTAATTACAATAAATTGGATCATTTGGCAAACAATGGTTTATATCTTGGGGGTGGAACTAGCCTTTCGGGGTTACCTGATTTTGTAACTGATTTTTTAAATATTCCACACTTCTTCTATACAAATCAATGCCTAAATGATACAACAGAATTTAAAATTAGAAATACAGCAAACATACAACCATCATGGGATTTTAAAGACCCGAGCGGAACAACCATTTTTGACAATTTAATTAAACCAAAACATATTTTTAGTGAATCAGGAACTTATGAAGTTAAACTAACAGAGACTTGGGATGGCATTGACTATTTATATACAGATAGCGTGATAATAAAACCATTACCAAGTATTAGTATTGGCGATGGGTTTGATACAATATATATATTACCTAACTCATCAATCAGGCTAGTTGCTAGCGAAGGTTATGATGTTTATACATGGTCTGACGGAAGCTCAAATCAGTATTTGGATGTGACCGACGAAGGACTATACTCTGTTTCGGTTACTGATCTTAATTGTTGTTCAAATACTGACATCGTCTACGTAAAATTTGCTCAACTATCATACCCTACAGCATTCAAACCAGCAAGTAGTTATATTGTAAATCAGACGTTTACAGTAGTTGGTAACATTAGTGCAATTTCAAAATACCAGCTTCGTATTTTTAATCGATGGGGGCAACTTTTTTTCGAAACAGATAATCCTACAGAAGGCTGGGATGGGAATTACAATGGAAGCTATGCACCTATGGGTACATATGTTTACTCATCGGTATTTACAAGCTTTGAAAGTGGCATACAAACTAGTATTGATATTAAAAATACAGGCACAATAACCCTTATTAGATAGTAAGGCGTTTATTATATTTAGATAAATGAATATACTTATTAGTATTATATTATTATGAAATGTTGAGTATTAAATCCTCGTTTCTAATTTAGAAAATTACAATTTTGACTTCAATCACTTCACAAATTGCAAATCTTATAGTTGCTGCCGACTGGCAAGTTAATAATGCAATTGAACTATTAAACAGTGGTGCAACCATCCCATTTATAGCACGTTACCGTAAAGAAAAAACCGGAGAACTAAATGATGTTGAGCTTCTTGAACTAGAGAAGTTATACAACAGACACCTACAACTAGAGGAACGGAAAAAGGCTGTATTAAAGTCGCTTGAAGAGCAAGGCATACTAACAAATGAACTTGAAGAGCAGATTGCAAAAGCCTCTTCGCTTGCTGAAGTTGAAGATATTTATTTACCATATAAACCAAAAAGAATTACACGGGCTGTAAAGGCGCGAAAAAAAGGACTTGAACCTCTGGCTAAGATGATTATGTCAGAAAACTTAAGCAATGTTGAGGAAGTTGCACAAAAATATATTTCCCAAAAATTAGAAGTTGTTAGTATTGATGAGGCACTTGGTGGGGCACGCGACATAATTGCCGAATGGATAAGCGAATACCAATGGGTTCGTCAAAAACTACGTACACTTTTTGAAAGAGATGGTATATTAAGTTCAAAATTGGTTAAAAAGAAAGAAACTGACCCCGATAGCAGTGAAAGCGAAAAATTTAAAGCATGGTTCGACTGGAAAGAGATCGCAAAAAAAGCACCATCACATAGAATACTAGCTATGTTTAGAGGTGAAAAAAAAGGTTTCATAAAAATAAAAATTGAGCCTGATCTGGAAACTGCAATACATATACTTACCTCACGGTTACTGAAAAATAATAACACATGTACAAACCAAAAAGAGATTGCTATTATTGATGCTATAAAGAGATTAATATTTCCATCTCTTGAAACCGAAATGCGGTCAAGCCTGAAAGAAAAAGCTGACGAAGAGTCAATTAAAGTATTTAGCGATAATCTCCAGCAATTACTTCTTTCTCCACCAATGGGGCAGAAAAGAGTAATAGCAATTGACCCCGGTTTTCGTACAGGCTGCAAAATAGTATGTCTTGATAATAATGGCAAACTACTGCACAATGATACAATTTACCCTCATCCGCCACAGCGAGATACAAAAATGGCGATGAAAAAAATAAATAACCTTGTTGATTCTTACAATATTGAAGCTATTGCCATTGGGAATGGCACAGCCGGTCGTGAAACAGAACAACTTATTGAACGAATGAAATTTAATCGTGATATTATCGCTGTATCCGTAAACGAAGATGGTGCCTCAGTTTATTCGGCTTCAGCAATTGCGCGTGAAGAATTTCCTGAGTATGATGTAACTGTGAGAGGAGCTGTTTCAATCGGAAGAAGATTACTTGACCCTCTTGCCGAACTCGTAAAAATCGACCCAAAATCAATTGGAGTTGGCCAGTACCAACATGATGTAAATCAAAAATTGCTAAAACAAGGATTACAATCAACTGTTGAAATATGTGTAAATAAAGTAGGTGTTGATTTAAACACGGCAAGTAAAGAACTACTAACATATATTTCCGGACTAGGCCCTAAACTGGCAGCTCAGATTATTGATTATAGAAATAATAATGGTAATTTCAATAATAGGCAAGAGTTAAAAAATGTAGCCGGGTTAGGGAATAAGGCATTCCAACAAGCAGCTGGTTTTTTACGTATAAAAAATGGCGACAATATTCTTGACTCCACCGCAGTACATCCCGAAAATTATAACATTGTTAAAAGAATTGCGAAAAAGAAAAAAGTAAAACCGGAACAACTGATTGGAAATAACCAACTCAGGTTATCAATTGATATTAATGAACTCGTTGATGATAATATAGGTATATTAACATTAAAAGATATACTTGATGAGCTTGAAAAACCTGGAAGAGATCCGCGTAAGAAATTTAAAACTTTTAAGCTTGATAACAGCTTAAGCCATATTTCTGACCTCAGAGTAGGTATGACATTACCCGGTATAGTAACAAACCTTACCGCTTTTGGGGCCTTTATCAATCTTGGTTTGCATGAATCTGCACTGCTTCATAAAAGCCAAATTGCCAATGAATTTGTTTCAACTCCAGCTGTTTACCTGCGCATTAACCAGCAAGTAATGGTTAAAATACTAGAAGTTGACACTGAAAGAAAAAGGATTAGTTTAAGTATGAAGGATGTGAAGCAGAGCTAAATATCCAGTTTCATCTGTAATGTATAATTAAATGTTTTTCGGTGAAGGGATGTAATTCCATGTTCCTGGATAGCTAATTTATGTTGCATTGTTGGGTAACCTTTGTTGCGATCCCAATGATAATTAGGATGTTTAGCGTGCGCTGCTATCATATAATCATCACGGTAAGTTTTTGCTAATATTGAAGCTGCTGCTATTGACATATATTTTCCATCACCCTTAATAATGCACTCGTAAGGTATATCATGATATGGTTTAAAACGATTACCGTCAATAATCAAAAATTCAGGACGGGTTTTAAGTTTATCAAGAGCACGATGCATGGAATAAATTGAAGCATTCAGAATGTTAACTTCATCAATTTCAGAAGGTGAGCATGATGCCACAGCCCATGCGACTGCTTCTTTTTCTATTACTTCACGAAGTTTATACCTTGTGGTTTCAACCAGCTTTTTAGAATCGTTAAGCAAAGAGTTTTTAAACCCTACTGGCAATATAACTGCTGCAGCAAAAACCGGCCCAGCCAGGCATCCCCTACCCGCTTCATCACATCCCGTTTCTATAAATTTATTTGTAAAACTACCCGATAGCATAATTAAAATTCATGAATTAACCTCACTCCCACAATCTTAATAACAGATATAAATATTGATTCAAAACAATAAGAATTGTTACTACTAATAAAGCAATATCATACCATCGCCTGTGTTTTATGTTACACAACCAATGCCCCATAATAAGTGCTGCCGGAGTGCTAAACAGAAGAACTGATGTTAGTGATTTAGAAAATAAAAGCAAAACTAAAAATATAGCAACAACATAGAACAATGTAATTATTAGATTCCTTCGAAGGTTAATATTTCTCTCCGTTAACCTTCCAGCAACACCAAATACTGAAATAATTGTTATTGAAAGTAAAATTAATGATACTATCATATCAACTATATCAGAAATGAAAACAGGTGCTATATCAATACTCAATGAATCGAAGAGCACATATGATTCTTCCAACAATATATCCCTGTGGAAAAACCAAGTGAGTAAAAAAACATAAGGCATGACTACACCAATCAGAGAAGCAACAAAGTTTCTCCAGGTAACAATTCGGTGAATAATAATTGCCAGCCAAATAAATAATATTAGAAATACCAGCTGAAAATAAAAAATAGAAGCTATACCAAGAAAAAATGACGCATTGAAGACAACCGGAATAGTGTTTTTAATATAAGGCAGTCTCATGAGATTACTCAAAATAAAAACCAATATAAAATTAATCCAAATTACCGGATTGTTATGGAATTCGTCAACAAGTGAACTGGTTAACAAAATATAGAACAATGCAATAAGCGTACTAACTTTGCCACTAAAGCCATTATTAATAGCTAACTGGTTTATCAAAAAAGCAGTTATTAATGTTAACACAAAAGAAATTGAAGTTAACACATAATTATTGTGAGCAGTTAAATATAATATTTGGTTATATGCATAGCTTGATATGCCTGAATAGGAAATTGGAAATAACAAAGATGGTGCCCATATAATTAGCCCCATCAATAAGATTATTAAATATCTCGATAAATAACCTGTACTAAAAAATCTTATCATTTGAAATTAAAAGTTACACCAGATCAAAACCTATATCACGCCGTACATACTTTCCATCAAAGTCAATCAAACTTACATTTGCATATGCTAATTCAAGAGCATTACTCAAATTATCGCCAAGTGAAGTAACTGCTATCACACGACCCCCACTTGTTTTTACTGAATTATTCTCAATGTCTGTAGCTGTTCCGGCATGAAACACAATACAGTTATTTACATTATCGATACCACTGATTACTTTACCTTTTTCATAATTACCGGGATAACCACCTGATACTAACATGATAGCAGCTGCCGTTCTTGAATCAAAATCTATCACAATATTTTTTAAAGAACCATTGGAAGTAGCCACAAATAAATCAATAATATCAGTTTTAATACGTGGAATTACCGATTCAGCTTCAGGATCACCCATTCGGCAGTTATACTCAATTACATATGGGTTGCCATCAACATTTATCAAGCCAAAGAAGATAAACCCTTTGTAATCAATACCATCATTTGCAAGCCCTTGTACGGTAGGAGCAATAACACTTTCTTCAACTTTTTGCATAAACTCAGTGTTTGCAAACGGAACAGGAGATATAGAACCCATTCCTCCTGTATTTAAACCTGTATCTGCTTCACCAATGCGTTTATAGTCCTTGGCCTCCGGAAGAATAACATAATCTTTACCATCAGTAAGTACAAAAACAGAAAGTTCAATACCACTTAGAAACTCCTCTATAACAACATTTGCAGATGCTTCCCCAAACTTCTGATCATTAATCATTGAGACAAGCTCATTTTTTGCCTCTTCAATATCATTTATAATCAACACACCTTTACCGGCAGCAAGACCATCAGCTTTTAGGACATAAGGTGATCTTAAACTCTCAAGAAATGCCAATCCTTCATCAAGGTTAGCTGAATTAAATGTTCTATAAGCCGCAGTAGGTATATTATGTTTCGCCATAAAATCTTTAGCGAATGATTTGCTGCCTTCAAGCTTAGCACCTGCCTTAGAAGGCCCGATTACTGCCACATCCATTAAAACCGGGTCATTAATAAAAAAATCATAAATGCCTGCTACTAAGGGCACTTCAGGTCCAACAACAACCATATCAATATCTTTCTCAACAACCAACATTTTAATACTATTGAAATCATCAAGTTCAATCGGAATATTAGTACCAACATTTCTGGTTCCTGCATTTCCGGGAGCAATAAAAATACTTTTTACTTTCGTACTCTGTGCTATTTTCCAAGCAAAAGCATGTTCCCTTCCTCCACTTCCTAGTATAAGTATGTTCATTTTATAATTTATTTATCATTATTAAAAATTATCTTTTCTACTGATTTCCATACATTCTCTGCCGTTTTATCCCATGTAAAATCCTTTCTTCTTATTTTACCTTTTTCAACAAGAGAAGCAGCAAATTCACTATCACTAGAAATTTTACGTATTGCAGCAGATATTTGTTCAACACTTTCCGGGTCAACCAATAAAGCAGCATCTGAAGCTATTTCTGGCATTGATGTTACGTTTGACGTAATTACCGGAACCTCTGCATTAAATGCTTCAATTATAGGTATACCAAACCCTTCAAAAACCGATGCATAAACCAAAGCTATAGAAGATCCAACAACCTTACTAAGGTTGAAGGGTTCAAGTCTTCCTGTAAAAATCACATCGGCTTTATGTTTCATATTTTCATATGCAGATTTAATATCATCCGACCAATACATTTTTTCTCCAACTACTACAAATTTAATATCCGTACTATAATCAGACTTAAAATTATCAAACGCCTCAAATATATTTTTTAGATTTTTTCTTGGATTAAGTGCTCCTACAAAAACAAAATATTCATGTCCGCTTGAAAATTTATCTCTTGTTTCAGTTTTTTCCTTTTCAGAAATAGGCTTAAACTTATCACCTGAACCATTATATACAACATCAATTTTAGAAGAATCAACCCCGTATTGTTTAATTATATCACTTTTTGAAAATTCGGAAACTGTAGCAATTCTATTTGCTTTTTTAGCATATCTAGGAGTAAAGTACCTATAATAACTGCGCCAAAGTCTAGGCATATATTCCGGAAAATGCTCAAAATTCAAATCATGAATAACAATAAGATCAGGATATTTTGATGATAATGAAAGAAATGCATCAGGAGAAATAAATATATCAGGATTAATTTTTTTTAACACGCGCGGTATTGAAATCTCATACCATATGAAATGTAAAATAGGATGACGAGCAGGAGGTCCAATTATTATAGGCGTTACATTTTCAGCGAACACAAATTCATCATCATACTTTCTATCGAAAATAAAATAAAAATCATGCTCGGGATGTGACAATACAATCCGCTTTAGCGACTCATATGTAAACCAACCTATTCCCTCCAACTTGTTCTTAAGTAACAACCTGGTATTTACAGCTATTTTCAATCCTTTTCCTAATTGTTATCGCAGCAAATATACTTAGACTGATCGACTTTGCAAAAGTAAAATCAAGCATAGCAAAATTCATCCTAGAAAGAGACTTATATATGGCTATTCACAACTCTGAAAAGATAATAAGTTCCCAAGCCAATAAAACTGCCGATAATAGCACCACCAATTACATCAGATGGATAATGAACGCCTAGGTAAACCCTGCTATAGATAATAATGGTGGCATAAAATAACATTACCGGCCAAATCCAGGTATATTTATTTTTAAGAAGTAATATTATTAAGGCAGCAAGTGAAAAACTATTTGTGGCATGTGAGGAAATAAACCCATACTTTCCTCCACAAGTATTAACAAGATGTAATAAAACAGATATGTTCTCATCATGGCAAGGTCTTAACCTCTGAAACATATTTTTAAATAACTGCACCGAAATCTGATCAGCCAATAACACAGTTAAAGCGATGATAATGAGGACTAGCCACGTTCTACTTCCGTAATCCTTAATAATGAAATATAAAAGCAACAAATAGAATGGAATCCACCCAAATTTTAAACTAACAAACACCATTACACTATCAAACAGATGATTATGGAATCCGTTTATTAATAATAATAGCTCCTTATCCAGTACTATTAGTTGCTCAAACATTATAGTTTGATTTTATTAAAATTGTTATTAAAAGATTATTTTATCTGTCTTGGCATTACTTATATGAGCTGGTTATCAAGTATTATACCTTACCAGTATAAAAGCAAATATATGTTATTCCCCATTAAGAATCTTATTTCTCATATCGTAATAATCGGTGTTGTATGGGTCACGACGAATCATGATTCCAAGATACTGAAGAGCCTTTTTATTTTTACCCTTACTAATATACTTTTCCAATTTATCAATGTAATACTGATCATCATTACATAAATAACCGGGATTACTAGCTTCAATAACTAGCAAACCGTCTTCATTGTTAGTGACACACCCTTTGAGTTTAAACTGAATAGGTATTTCGAATTTTGTATATTTTTCATCCCGACAAGTATTCCAATGCCCTTCTGTTTTTGTGAAGAAAGCAGAAATTTCATTATCAATTCCATAACCCAAAGGGGTTTTAATCTTTAGGTCACCCACTACTCCTTCACAATTTACCTTTACCGAAACAATTGCAATACCCATTATACAATTAGCAGTAGCCATTGGTGGATACTCTACACTTAGCTGAAAAATCTTTTCAAAAGTATAATAGCCACCTTTAAACCTGTAATTTAAAAGCTCTATTAAGTTATCCTTACGCGCTTGAGAAATTGAATTTTCTCCTTGACTCATTGAATAATTACTTATTCCGGTAAGTACAATAAATAATATTACTAGTATTAATTTCTTCATTTTCTATATTTCAGCCTTTTTACTAAGTACTTCTCTTATTTCAGCTAATAATTTCCGGGTTCTTTTCAATGTAACAATAACTTCAAGCTTCTCCATTGATTTATTTCCTTTTCGATTAACAATATAATCCTTAACACCTTGTATTGTCATTCCTTTCTCTTTAATAAGATAGTAGATTATCTCAAAATTATCAATGTCCTTATTTGTGTAAAGCCGAGTACCTTTATTATTCTTTTTTGGTCTGATAAAATCAAATTCCTGCTCCCAATATCTTATCAAAGAGGTGTTTACATCAAACTTACTAGCTATAGCCCCTATTTTATAATAGATCTTATCAGTCATATTATTTAAAGATAAGTTAGTCTAACGACTGATTTGGGAGTTTTGATAAGCTTAAAAGTTCTTCAAACTCATCAGGAGACAGATCGTTAAAGAAATAGTATATTGGATTTACAGTACGATTATTTTTCCTAACTTCATAATGTAAATGAGGAGCTGTTGATTTACCAGTATTACCAACAGTAGCAATAATTTGACCCCTTACTACCTTATCACCTTTCTTAACTTTTATATCTTTAATGTGTGCATAAAAAGTACTATATCCAAAACCATGATCAACTGTAACAGTATTTCCATAACCCCGTTGCGAACGCCTTGTTTTCACAACAGTGCCTTCACCACTAGAATAAATTGGAGTTCCCTGAGGTGCACTAAAGTCAACACCGGCATGAAATTTCTTAATTTTATAAATAGGGTCAATACGGTAACCATAATAAGATGATAACCTTTTTAGCTCTTTATTATTAACAGGCTGAATAGCAGGAATACAAGCCAACATATTCTCTTTGTTACGAGCCATTTCATAAACTTCATCGAATGACTTTGACTGAACATATAGTTCACTGGCAATGTTATCAAGTTTTTTTGCTGTTTCAATGAGTAATTCCGAATTATTATACCCCTCAAGTTTAGCATAGCGATCAACTCCACCATAACCTGCCTGACGAACCGATTTAGATATTGGCTCTGCTTCAAAAATAATTCTATATATATTATCATCCCTATCAGCCATTTCATCAACCAAACCCTGCATCTGATTAAGCCTGTCATTCATTATTTGATATTGCAGTTCATATTGGGAAATCTCACTTTTAAGAATTCTCTCTTTTGGTGATTCAAAAAATGTATATGACAAAAATATAATAGCAAATGAAGACGCCGCTGCTGCGATTATAAAAAGCAAGATCCTAGATAATCGCTGTAAGGATGTTGTTTTTGCTTCCTCATATGAGAGCAACTTATCATTAAAAAAGTACTTTGTCTTTGCCATAATTTAATACCAATAGAAATGCGAAATTAATTATTTAGGCTAAATTTGCAATCTTTAAAATATAAAAATATCAACACCATATTGTTAACTACCAGGTTATGAAATCTATAGACATCCGAAAAGCATTTATTAACTTTTTTGAGAGCAAACAACATAAAATTGTTCCATCTGCGCCAATGGTGGTTAAAAATGACCCCACTTTAATGTTCACAAATGCTGGCATGAATCAGTTTAAAGATCTTTTTTTGGGTAATAGTCCTATTGTTTCACCTCGAATTGCAGATACACAGAAATGCTTAAGAGTTAGTGGTAAACATAATGACCTTGAAGAAGTTGGGCATGATACTTATCATCACACCATGTTTGAAATGCTTGGTAACTGGTCGTTTGGTGACCCAACAGGTAGTGAAGGTGGATATTTCAAAAAGGAAGCTATTGCATGGGCATGGGAACTTTTTACTGATGTTTATGGGATCAAAAAAGATCAACTTTATGTAACCATTTTTGAAGGTGATAAATCTGATGGATTGTCTGTTGACTCAGAATCCTACAACTTTTGGAAGGAATTTCTGCCCGAAGAAAGAATACTTTATGGCTCAAAGAAAGATAATTTTTGGGAAATGGGGGAAACAGGACCATGTGGACCATGCTCAGAAATTCATATTGACATAAGATCCGATGAAGAGAAGAAAAAAATATCAGGTAATGAACTAGTTAATAAAGACCATCCTGAAGTTATTGAAATCTGGAACCTTGTATTTATTCAATATAATCGCTTATCTAATGGCAAATTAGTCCCTCTGGCAGCAAAACATGTAGACACAGGTATGGGTTTTGAACGACTTGCCATGGTTCTTCAGGGAGTAAGATCAAATTATGATACCGATATTTTCACTCCTATAATTAATGAAATTGCAAAATTGTCTAATCAAACTTATGGACAAAATAATGAATCGGATATTGCAATGCGAGTTATGGCAGACCATTTAAGAGCTGTTACATTTGCTATTGCTGATGGTCAACTACCATCAAATACCGGTGCGGGTTATGTTATCCGCAGGATACTTCGAAGAGCTGTACGCTATGGTTTCACATTTCTGGGCTTTGATGAACCTGTACTTTATAAGCTTCTGCCAATACTAGTTTCACAAATGGGAGATGTTTTCCCAGAAATAAAAATCCAGAATAATTTTATTAGCCAGGTAATTAAAGAAGAAGAAGTTGCCTTTTTAAGAACCCTTGCACATGGGATTAAAAAATTTGATAAATATATAGAGTCCCATGCAGGGAACAAGCGAATTGCAGGCGACTTTGCTTTCGAATTATTCGATACATTTGGTTTTCCCATTGATCTAACACAATTAATTGCACGCGAAAAAGGGATGTCTGTTGATATGGAAGGTTTTAAAAAAGGACTTGAAACTCAAAAAGCTCGCTCACGAAAAGCAGCTTCAGTAGATACAGAAGACTGGGTTATTGTTAATAATAAAAATGAAGAGTCAATTTTTGTTGGCTATTCATCACTTGAAACCAAAGCAGAAATAATCAAATATCGTAAAGTTAAAACAAGTAAAAAAACCATATTTGAAGTTATCCTGAATAAAACTCCATTTTATGCTGAATCAGGAGGGCAAGTTGGTGATAAAGGAATATTAGAATCTGAAAATGAAACACTTCAGGTTATTGATACGAAAAAAGAAAATAATCAAACCATTCATATTATCACAATGGAACCTAAATTTCCACAAAGTGGATTTAAAGCAAAAGTAGATGAACAAAATCGAGAACTTACTACTGCTAACCATAGTGCTACACATATAATGCATGCAGCGTTACGCAAAGTACTTGGCAACCATGTTGAACAAAAAGGATCACTTGTTAACGAAAATAAATTACGTTTTGATTTCTCACACTTTGGTAGTATGTCTGAAACTGAAATTAAAGAAGTTGAAATATTAGTTAACAGACAAATAAGAGCAAATATATTAACTGATATAAAAAATAATATTCCTATGGCTAAGGCTAAGGATATGGGTGCTATGGCACTTTTTGGTGAGAAATATGGCGACAGTGTAAGAGTTGTTTCTTTTGACCCTGATTTTTCTATTGAATTATGTGGAGGAACTCATGTTTCTTCTACAGGTAACATTGGTTTTTTTAAGATATTATCAGAAAGTGGCATAGCAGCTGGTGTTCGCCGAATTGAAGCTGTTACAGGTATGAAGGCTGAAGAATTTGTATATGATCAGGTTGATACATTGAACTCAATAAAGAGCTTGTTTAAAAATCAGGCAAACACATTGCTTGCAGTTGGTAATGTAATCAATCAGCACCACAGTTTACAAAAGGAAATTGATAATATTCAAAAGCAACAAGCCTTGCAAATTGCCAATACACTTATTAATGAGGCAGAAATAATTTCAGATATTAGATTTATAACATCAAATACAAAGCTCGATGTTAACCAAGCTAAAAGTTTGGCTCAAAAACTTCGTTCAAGTGGTGATAATATTGTTACTGTGCTTGCAACTACTAATGCTGACAAAGTAAATCTCATTGTTTCTATCTCTGATGCGCTGGTTGATGCTAAAGGTCTAAATGCCGGAAACATTATCAAAAAAATCTCACAACATATTAAAGGTGGTGGCGGTGGCCAACCTTTCTTAGCTACCGCAGGGGGCAAAGATGCATCAGGAATTAAGGCTGCTTTTGAGGCAGCGAAAGAGTTTTTGAAATAGATGTTGGCTGATGGCTGTTAGCAATTAGCTATTAGCTATTGGCAAATACTAATAGCTAAATGCCAATAGCCAATAGGCCTTACTGTAATTTCAGCGAAGAAATATACGCATAAAACGATTCTTCAATTTCTTTTGACAATTCAGGCTGCTTATTCTGATTTGTTACTTGAACTAACCTCTGCAGACCATACATTGCATCTTGTATATCATTCTGATATTGTGCAACATGCTTATCGCTTAAAGCAGTATAATATGACAAATCTTCTTCATATCGAGCAGCTATTAAGCTTACCAGATCATTGGCTTTTTCAGTAGCACCTGATTTATAATAAAAATCAGCCCAAGCCACCATAAAATGATCATATGGGAATTTATCATTTGGGAACAATTCTATTCCGCGGTCTAATACTTTAACAACCGAATCGTATTTTTTCTCATTTAGCAATGCTTGTGCAAGCCGTATATAGTTTTGCTTAGCCATATTTGCATTTCTGGAGCTTTCTCTGTCAACAACCACATCATCCTGATTTAACCTACCCCATATAACATCCTCATCCATGATAACCTCATATGTACGATCAGCATTAACGCCACCAATATTTTTAATAAAATCAGTAGCAAGAGTTGGTTTAAAACGATAAACAACACCCTCTAAATGGCAGTATTTATCAACATTAAGTACCTTACTATGGCTATTAGGATTAGCAAAATAAATTGGTCTTTCCCAATTGTTTGTAGCAACAAGATCGAGAAGCATTAAGTCATTTCTGAAAAGTCCACTTTGACGAACTGTCCACTCCATTTTGTCAACTATCTCCGCAGAATCTTCAATTGAAACAGTCCCTGAAGCAATAACTGCTTCTTTATCAATATTAAGTATTAATTTTTTTGTAGGCAAATAGTCAATCCAATCGCCACTTTGAAGAGGCACTCTTGTTCCTTTGTTGTCATCCTCAATAAATCTTATTGCATCAATAAGTTCAGCTTCATCCAACCGCTCAAATACCGGAATATAACCAGCTTCTTTTTTATAAAAATCCTGATTAATTGTTAGCGGTAACCTATCAGATTCATAGACTTTCCTTCCCATTTGGCTAACATACCAGTCGCCTGATGAAAGCATGAAATTCACAACTCTTACATCCGTACGGTAATTCTCAACCTCTTGTACATACCAAAGAGGGAAAGTATCATTATCACCATTAGTAAAAAGTATGGCATTTGGTTCACACGAATTAAGATACATCTTAGCAAAATCGGTAGCAGCATACTTACCTGAACGATCATGTGCATCCCAGCCTTGCTCAGCCACGATTCCCGGAACCAACACTAAACTTGCAACAGAAACTATAACTGCGGCTATTGCCTTATTTCTCATTTTCTTTTGCAAAGCATTATAAAGTCCAAGAACGCCAAGTCCTATCCATATTGCAAAAGCATAAAACGATCCAGCATAAGCATAATCACGTTCTCTGGGCTGCAAAGGTGTTTGATTAAGGTACACTATTATGGCAAGACCTGTCATTATAAATATAAGAGAAACTATCCAAGTATCATTTTTACTTCGGTTAAGTTGAAAGAAAAAGCCAATAAGCCCTAGTATTAAAGGAAGAAAATAAAATTGTGTTTTAGCAGGATTCTGCATACTTGTTGGCAAGTTTACCTGATCACCAAGGCGCCATGAATCAATAAAACCAATTCCACTTATCCAGTTTCCATGTTGTATTTCGGCCTGGCTTTCAATATTATTCTGCCTTCCTGCAAAATTCCACATAAAATATCTCACATACATAAAATTGAACTGATATGTAAAAAAGAATTTAAGATTCTCTCCAAAAGTAGGACGATACAGCACTTTTGTACCGCCTTTTCCGTCAGAAACACTAATTGGTACTCCTTCTACATCTCCAAAATGTTCATAAAGTGAAATATGCGCAGGCTTTGTATTACTCCACATCCGTGGAAACATTGTAGTAAAACGTTCATCGTATACAGGAATAGTACCTTTTCTATCATCTTTAATAACATATTTACCCTTCTTCTCATCTTGCATATAGATTGGATTTCCATCTGCATGATCAACAATTGGTGCATTATAATACTGACCATGAAATATTGGCCATGTGCCATATTGTTCTCTATTTAAGTATGATAACAGGCTAATGGCATCCTTAGGGTCATTTTCATTAATAGGTGTATTTGCATTAGCCCTTATTACCAACATGAAAAATGATGAATAACCTATCAATATGAATAAAAAAGCAAGGATTACAGTATTCAACACAACCTTGCCTTTTACACGAGTATATAACAACCCTCCTGCAATAACAATAATTATAAGAAGGAAGTAAAATATTGTTCCTGAATTAAATGGCAAACCCATACTATTAACAAAGAACAATTCAAATTTACCAGCCAACTCAACAGTTCCGGGTATAATCATATACATAATTACCACCAAAATTGCTAGTGATAATAAACCGGCTGCAATAAAACCTTTATGCGAATATGTATACTTTTTATAATAATAAACGTACACAATTGCCGGTATTGCCAATAAATTTAATAGGTGAACTCCAATTGAAAGACCCATAATATAGGAAATCAAAAGTAGCCAACGGAAACCGGCACGACGATCAGCAACTTCTTCCCATCGTAATATTGCCCAAAAAACAATTGCCGTAAATAATGACGACATTGCATAAACCTCACCCTCAACAGCCGAAAACCAAAACGAATCACTAAAAGTGTAAGCTAAAGATCCAACAACACCTGCTCCAAGTATCGCCCATCCTTCGGCTTTTGCAGGAAAATTATCTCCTGATTTTACCATAATCTTTTTGGCTAGCATGGTGATTGTCCAAAATAAGAAAAGAATAGTAAAACTACTTGACAATGCTGACATTATGTTAATCATTAAAGCAACATTCTCAAGGTCGCCAAAAGCAAAAAGAGTGAAGAAACGACCCAACAACTGAAAAAATGGAGCTCCGGGAGGATGCCCTACTTGTAATTTATATGCTGTGGCAATGTACTCTCCACAATCCCACCAGCTTGCAGTAGGCTCTAATGTTAAAAAGTAAACCGATGTTGCAATGGCAAAAACGATCCATCCAATTAAATTATTTAGTTTTTTAAATTTTTCCATTACTTAGAAATATTAACCCAAATGATTTGTATACGTAATATTAAGTTGATGCGAAAATATACAATTTAATAATATATATATTTTTAAACTGTTTGAATTTAACACATTTTAATAATTTCAGGCTAAAAGTTTGTAATAAAAAAAAATGGAGTATCTTTGCGCCCCGAATGTCCGATGGTGTAATGGCAGCACTGCAGATTTTGATTCTGCCTGTCCAGGTTCGAATCCTGGTCGGACAACGGTTTAGACGAAAGGTGAAGGGGGACGGTAGTCCCCTCTTTTTTTGAAATGATTAATAAAAAATATATATCAAAATTAGCTGACGAATGCCTGTTGAATAGCGATAGGTTTGTTGTGGGTATTGTTATCAGTACTGATAACAATATCAAAGTATTTATTGATGGCGACAATGGAGTTACAATAAAACAATGTGTTGAATTAAGTAGACACATTGAAAATAATCTTGACCGTGACAAAGATGACTTTGAGTTAAGTGTATCTTCTGCTGGTGCTGATCATCCATTTTTGATATTAAGACAATACATAAATAACATTGATCAGAAAATACGAGTAATTACACTAGATGGCAAAAAAATTACCGGCATTTTAAAAAGCGCTAATAATGAAGCGGTTGATTTGCTGGAAGAAGTCAAAAGTAAAAATAAAAAAATTAAAAAGGCAGTATTTGGAGAGATAATTACCATTCCTATGAACGAAATAAAAGAGGCCAAAAGGGTAATAACTTTTTAACAATACTTATAAAAAAGAGTAGCGATGGACACAATGAATCTTGTTGAAACTTTTTCGGAGTTTAAAGAATTTAAAAATATAGACCGCGAAACTATGATGCGCATTCTGGAAGATGTTTTTCATAGTATGCTAACAAAAAAATTTGGTGAGGAAAGCCATTTTGATATAATTGTAAATATTGACAAGGGTGATCTTGAGATATGGCATTACAGAGAAATTGTAGAGGATGGAGAAGTTGAAGATGAAAATTTACAAATAGCCTTTTCTGAAGCAATTAAAGTTGAACCTGATTTTGAAGTAGGAGAAGAATTTTCAAAGCAAATACAACTAGCCGATTTTGGGAGGCGCGAAGTTCTGTCAATTAGACAAAACCTGGTATCCAGAATCCTTGATTACGAAAAGGATAATGTTTACAAGAAATACAAAGAGCGTGTTGGTGATATAATAACCGGTGAAGTTTATCAGGTATGGAAAAAAGAAATCCTTATTTTGGACGATGAAGGGATCGAACTAATCCTGCCTAAATCTGAACAAATACCATCAGACTATTTTAGGAAAGGTGATACCTTAAGAGCTGTAGTTTTGCAGGTTGATATGAGAAATAATACTCCTGTAATTGTACTTTCACGAACATCAACAATTTTTCTGGAAAGACTTTTTGAGTCTGAAGTTCCTGAGGTTTATGACGGGCTTATCACAATTAAAAATATTGTCCGTGTCCCAGGTGAAAGAGCAAAAATTGCTGTTGAGTCTTATGATGACCGTATTGATCCTGTTGGTGCATGTGTCGGGATGAAAGGTTCAAGAATCCATGGTATTGTACGCGAGCTGAAAAATGAGAATATCGACGTAATAAATTTTACAAGTAATAATTCATTATTTATTCAAAGGGCACTTTCTCCTGCAAAAATAACATCAATCAAACTTGATGATGAAACTAGTAGAGCTGAAGTATTTATGAAACCCGATCAGGTTTCTCTAGCTATTGGCAAAGGAGGATTCAATATTAAGCTTGCCGGTAAATTAACAGGTTATGAAATTGATGTTTACCGCGATAGTGATTCAGAATCGGAAGATGTTGACTTGGCCGAATTTACTGATGAAATTGATCAGTGGATTATTGAGGAGCTTAAAACCATTGGATGCGATACTGCAAAAAGTGTGCTGGAGTTAGATAAAAAAGAATTGGTTACAAGAACTGATCTTGAAGAAGAAACAATACTTGAGGTATTGCGTATTCTAAAATCAGAATTTGAATAAAAATAGTATTTTTACGCAAATCATTATGGTTTACGTTAATGTACACGAAATAATTGTATGACAGGAACAAATAAATTAGTAAGGTTAAGCAAGGCTGCTCGAGAATTCAATATCAGTTTGGATTCAATCGTAAGTTTCCTTAGAGAAAAGGGGTATGAGATTGAACGTAAGCCTAATACTAAGCTAGAACCTGAAATGTATGAATTGCTTACTAATGAATTTCAGGATGAGAAGCATGTAAAAGAAGTTTCCCAGCAAAAAGGATTACAGTTTGTTGGAAAAGAATCAATTAAAATTGAGGATACTCCTATAAATGAAACAAAAGAAAGAGCAACTCCTCCTTTTGAGGAAGACCTTATAATTAAAAATGTTGGTGTTTCTTTTGATAATCATACTACACATGTAGAACATTCAACTCCTAAAACTGCTGTTCCTGAAGAAAAAGAACAAACCCCTGATATACCTGATTCACCTATTGAAGATACTGAAACTATTGCAGCAACTGAGCAGATAGAAGAAACTAAAATAGAAACGAATAAAAAAACTGAAGAAGTATCTACCGAAGAGGTTTCAGTTGAAAATAAGTCAAAAGAGAGTGAAGACACTACTCCTACTACAAAAGACGAAACAGACACTAAAACAATTACAAACAAAAAACCTACAGAAGAAATAGTACCCCCAAGTGAGGTTATACCAGAAGAAGCAAAAGAAGAACCAAAAGAAGAGTCTGGTTTAGAAGATGATAGTAAAAAACAGGGTATTAAAATTTTAGACAAAATTGACCTTGGAAATATAAACCAAAGAACAAGGCCAAAGAAAAAGACAAAAGCCGAGAAGAAAAAAGAACAAGAAGCAAAAGTAAAGTCTACCAAAAAGGCTGATAGGAATACAAAGGACACTCCAACAGAAAAAATTAGTAAAAAACCATCTTCTAAAATAGAACCACCTAAAGCTGCACCAGATGCAGATATAGTAGATGTCACTTCTGAAAGTAAGTCTGACACAGTTACAAAAACTCCTCTTCCACAAAAAGAAGATAATTTTATTAAAACTAAAATTGAGAAACTTACCGGCCCTAAAATTCTTGATAAGATTGTACTTCCTACAGAAATAAAACGTTCCAAAAAGAAGAAACCTGTAGCGTCTTCTACAGAGAATAAAGTAGGTGAAAGTAAAAAGAAAAGAAGAAGGATTAAACCAAAACCGCAAACTACTGAAAATACAGGTCAAACTCAAAGGGGACATAGAGGAGATCATAAAAAGAGACCTTTCGTAAAGAAAAAGATTGTTAAAGCAGAACCTACTGAGGAAGAAATTCAACAACAAATAAAGGATACGCTTGCCAGGTTAGCACCTGCAGGTAAATCAAAAGCAGCAAAACACCGTAAAAGAAAAAGAGAGACTGTTTCTCAAACAATACAAGATGAGCTTCAAAAACAAGAAGACGAAAAGAAAATACTTAAAGTTACTGAATTTGTTACTGCAAACGAATTAGCAACTTTGATGGACATTGGGGTTACGGATATTATCACTTCATGTATGCAATTAGGTTTATTTGTTTCAATTAATCAAAGATTAGATGCTGAAACAATTGTACTGGTAGCAGAAGAATTTGGGCATGAAATATCATTTGTAAGTGTTGATGACCATGAAGACCTTGAAGTTATTGAAGAAATTGACGATCCTGAAAACCTAACTGAACGAGCTCCAATTGTAACTGTAATGGGTCATGTTGACCATGGTAAAACTAAATTACTGGATTATATAAGAAAAGCAAATGTTGTTTCAGGAGAAGCAGGCGGAATTACGCAGCATATTGGTGCCTATGAAGTAACTACCGAAAAAGGGAAAAAGATTACATTCTTAGATACTCCGGGACATGAAGCCTTCACTGCCATGCGGGCCAGAGGTGCAAAAGTAACAGACGTTGCAATTATTGTTATTGCTGCCGATGACACTGTTATGCCTCAAACAAAAGAAGCTATCAACCATGCACAAGCCGCGGGTGTACCAATTGTTTTTGCAATTAATAAAATGGATAAAGCAGGTGCGAATGCTGAAAAAGTAAAAGAGCAACTAGCAAATATGAATATCCTGGTAGAAGATTGGGGTGGTAAATTCCAATCTCAGGAAATATCAGCAATCACAGGAATGGGTATCAATGAGTTACTTGAAAAAGTACTACTTGAATCAGAAATGCTCGAACTTAAAGCAAACCCGGATAAAACAGCAAAAGGTACTGTTATAGAAGCATCTCTTGATAAAGGTCGTGGATACGTAACTACTGTTCTTGTTCAAGATGGAACTCTAAAGAAAGGTGATATTATTCTTGCAGGACCAGTCTCAGGAAAGGTAAAAGCAATGTTTAACGAAAGAAACGAATCTGTTACAGAAGTAGGTCCTTCGGGACCTGTATTAATACTTGGATTAATTTCGGCACCACAGGCAGGTGATGTGTTCAATGGAATGAAAGACGAAAAAGAAGCTAAATCATTGGCATCAAAACGCCAACAACTTCTTCGAGAACAAGGACTTAGAACACAAAAGCATCTTACACTTGATGAAATTGGCCGTAGAATTGCAATAGGTGAGTTTAAAGAGCTAAATGTTATTGTTAAAGGTGATGTTGATGGCTCTATTGAAGCTTTAACAGATGCTTTGCTTAAACTATCAACAACTGAGGTTCAGGTTAACGTTATTCATAAGGCAGTTGGAGCTATCTCCGAATCAGACGTTATGCTAGCATCTGCTTCAGATGCAATTATTATTGGATTCCAGGTTAGACCATCGGTACAAGCACGTAAACTTGCTGAAAAAGAGGAAATAGATATCCGTTTATACTCAATTATTTATCAAGCTACTGAAGAACTGGAAAAAGCTATTAAAGGAATGCTTGCTCCAAAAACTGAAGAGAAAATAACTTGTAACATTGAAGTACGTGAAACATTTAAGATAACAAAAGTTGGTACAATTGCCGGATGTTATGTTCTTGATGGAAAAGTTAAACGCAGCACAAAAATTAGAGTTATACGCGATGGCATTGTTGTTTATACAGGATTATTAGGATCACTTAAACGTTTTAAAGACGATGTTAAAGAAGTAGCATCAGGTTACGAATGTGGATTAAATGTAGAAAACTTTAATGACATTAAAGTAGGCGACATTATTGAAGGTTATGATATAATAGAAGTATCCAGATAATATTTACCAAGCTTAATGTGTTTTAGTCATATCCTCGGGGATTACTAATATGTAATTTGCACGATTCAAATATTCCTCTTCAAGATTTTTCAGATCAGGTTGTTCAACTGAAGCAATAGTAACAATTTTCAAACCTGACCTGTACCTATTCAGATACCAGAGAATTCCTTCAAAATTATCGGAATGGTAGGAGCCATTATAATGAATAAAGAGCTTACCTGAATCCAGATATCCGGCAATTTTGTAAGCCATTGTAGCATCTTTTATAGCCTGTGCCATAGGTAGGGTTTCAGTAACATGTGCTCCCATGCCTTCCATACCCTCTAACATACTTTTATAACAAGCAACCTCAGCATCATACTCAACAGGTAATGGAGCAATATATAATTTTGCTTCGTCTGATAGTTCATCAAGTCCTTCAAAGCCTTTTTTATAAACAACTGAAGCATACCTTCGCGGTATATTTGTTGCAACAAAAACCAGGTTGCTATCCTTTGCAAAGTCAACTAATGGAGCATAATCAGTTTTATAATTTGGCCATAACCGGGCCTCCTTATTGTAACTTTTTGAACTTATCGCTCCAGTTAAATATTCATTCATTATCATCTGGTTATCTGCTTCAAACATTTCTGCTCCAAGAACAACATCTCCATTTCTCTGCAAATAAAGATCCTTTGTTAATTCATATTGAAGCCAATGGCAAATAGGGTTATTATGTAGCTCACCAAAAAATATAACATCTGCATCAGCAGTCTCCTTTAATATGGAACTATATTTAGCCTTTTTTCCATCTGCATCAAAAAATCTATATGCAGGCTTATCATTTTTAAATCCTACCAAAAAGGCAAACAACACGACAAATATTAAAACTTTCTTCATTTTTTAGTTTTTTTCTTAATTCATTATTGAATACAATAATATGCCTTCTACTTCTTATGTTTTTTTAATTTTTCTTCATGAAACATCATGGGAAGCAAATTCTCAACACCGTCAACAATCCGAGTGGGGCCGTTATTACCATTCATAATAACCCTTATTTTGCTGTTTTGCCTCTTCTCAGTTTCAGCAATTACCTGCCTACACGAACCACATGGTGCCACAGGATCATTACTTACAAAATTATCTGCTTTTGCTGTAATTGCCAACGCAACAACAGCCTTGTCAGGATATTGGGAATTTGCATAAAACAATGCTACTCTTTCGGCACATAAACCAGAAGGATAGGCAACATTTTCCTGATTGCTACCTCTTATTATTTGACCATCTTCCAATACCAATGCTGCTCCAACATGAAAATCTGAGTAGGGAGCATACGACCCTTCCAAAGCAATTGCTGCCTCATCAATAAGCTTAGAGTCTGCTGCTGATAACTCTTCATCTTTATCATATTCCTCAATACGGATATCAATTTTCTTAATTCTCATCTATACAAAATTTACGTGCTAAAATATAAAATAATTGAGTATCAATCATTACTTACCCCAGCCGGCATATTATCTCCATGTTTTCGACCAAATAAAAGAAGCGAATAGAAAAAGGCAAATAATGTTACACCGGCCTGTGTTTCTAATGTATCGTCAGAAAACATTGAAATTATCATTATTAAAAAGAAAATGCTAAAGTAATAATCCTTAAACCCTGATAATATTATGGCAGGATAAAATAAACCCAAAATAAAAATAACAAACCCAAATAATCCCAATGCCACAAAAATGCCAAAAAACTGATTATGTGCGTGATACCTATATTGATTCTCAAGTGCTGAATTCATATCAGTAAATTGCTCATTAAATGCATCTTCCAGATCACCTGTACCAACACCTATTAAGAAGTTATCGCTTATAATAATTGTTGATGCCTTCAAATATTCTAATCTTTGCATCACTGAGCTACCACTTGGATTGCCCGTTAATTGATAAACTTCATAACCCTTAATCACCTTTAATATTCTTGTATGCAAACCAGGCTTCCTGGTATAATTATAATTTGCAAGCCCATTCTCAATCATGTACACATCCTCATCAGTTAAGGCCCTAACCCCTTCAGCATCCTTTCGCAAATCTTTAGATGTTAAATATCGAATTAAAGTGGCACTAATATGCTGGCCTTCTTTTGCTTTTCCATCATAATCAATATCACTTCGCTTATTCCATTCAGTTTTCATTTCGCCATAGCACAAATACAAACCAACACGTTTTCCATCTTCTATTTGCAAATCTAAAGTATCATGTATGTAGGGATTTCCTTGCGCTGAAACTTTATCAAGTTTGCTAAAATCAATATCAGGTACTGTTGTAGCATCATTAATTATATTGTTTACCTTAATAAAAAATATTAATGGCAACAAAATGGCCAATGTAAGTAATACAAATTTTTTCCACACTACCATTGTACTAATTAATCTCCAAAACAAGTATCCAATGCTTACAATAAGTATAACAACAATACTAGTTATAGCTTCCAATAGGAATAGAAATGTCAAAAACCAAAGTGCAATTAAAGCAAAACTCACAGTTTGCCAAAAAGCAAATTTCTTCTCATGAAAAATAAAATAGATCATGGTAAAAAAGCCAAAGCTCACATTTAACCCAAGGCGTATGGGAGAAATAAATGGCGAAATATCTCTAATATCCACATATGAATCAGTAAGCAAAATAAATGCACTAACAATGGTACTTACTAATACGGCAAGCGAATAACCAATCATTAACGACCTGAATCGCCGAGAATTGATTTTCTCCATTGTTGAAATAATTATTGGTAAAAGTAGTAGGGGTAATTTGACTCTTAAATCTTTTAAAGCATAATTCAAGTCAGAAGTATATAGTACGCCGATAATATGAACAAAATATATAAGGGTGAAAATAAAAGCCGGTTTATTTCTAAAAAATAGAGTAAATTTATCAATCAGGTTATTATATGCTAAAGAAAAGATATAACCAACCAGATGAATTAAACCTTTAAAGAATCCTCCCAGCTTAAAAAACCTATAGCTAACGCTAAAGGAAAATCCGGACCAAAGCCACAGCCCAAGTAACATAAACTCGGTAATGCTCATGGTAAATTTTGAGAGCGGAATACTTGCTGCCAATAACATAAGTGTTATTGTATAAGCCCATGAGTGAATATTTGTTCCTGAGTTTACCATAAACCTATCTCAACAATTTTATTTTATTGATTGACATAAGATCCATCAAGAATAGATGAATACAATGAGCCATCGCTAATAATTTTAATGGCCTCCTTAATTTCAGGATCATTAATAAGTGATGCTTCTATTTTACCCTTTTGGTAAAAATATCTAGCTATTATTTCCATTTTGAGCATTTCTTCAATCTCTGATCTATTTTTATCAATATCTTTTTTCTTCTCAAGAATAATTTCGTTATTTAATGAGTTAAGTGTTTGCTCAAGAGCATCTTTATAATCCTCCCTCTCAGAGCTAGCCCTCAGTCTGTCAAGAAGAATCTCAGTTTCCGTTTCATAATCAAATCCTTGATCTTCAACATATTTTTTAAAATCTGCAAAAACAGAATCCGTAATTACGAACTCCTTTGGAGAAGCAATAGAGTCATTCTTCAAAACAAAATCACTAGCAAAGTTAAAAAGATAATTTTGAGCATAAAGATCGCCACTTATCTGGCTAAAATTTCTTCCATCTATAACAATATCAGGTTCTATACCACCCTTGTCATAAACAATCCTGCCTCCAATAGTACTAAACACTTGTAATGTAGAATCAGGCACATTACCAAGGCTATCCCTTACAACATCATCAAAATAATCAATCTTCTGTATGCATCTGCCACTTGGGATATAATATTTAGCAACTGTAAGTTTCATTTTTGAATTATAAGGTAAATCCAGAACATTCTGAACCAAACCTTTACCAAATGTTTTTTCACCCACAACAACCCCCCTGTCCATATCCTGAATGGCTCCGGCAACTATCTCCGAAGCAGAAGCACTATTACTATTAACTAACACAACAAGTGGAATTTTTGTATCAACACCGGAGTTACGAGTACGATGCACATGAGTATTTGCACTTAATTTACCTTTTGTAGTTACAATTATTTTATTCTTTGGTACAAAAATATTCACAATATCAACTGCCTCATTGAGCAAACCACCTCCATTTCCGCGTAAATCAAGGATAATACCTTTAAGATTATTCTCGGAGACTAACTTTGAGAAAGCATTTTTAACATCGTTTGCCGACTTTGGATTAAACTGTAGTAAATTAATATAGCCTATGTCGTCAACTACAATTCCGAAATATGGAATATTTGGAATTTTAATCTTTTCCCTTACAATTTCAAAATCGCTAGTAGCTGTATCACCATACCGTTTAACTGTTAAAGTAAAAGATGTTCCGGGTGTTCCTTTCAGTTTCTCACTTACTTCAGAACTAGTCTTACCTTCTGCTGATTCTCCATTAATAGCATGTATTTCATCTCCCGCTTTTAAACCAACTTTTTGAGCTGGAAAATTTTCATATGGTTCAGAAATAACAACGTAATCGCCATGTTTCTGAATTAAAGAACCAATTCCACCATACTCACCTCTAGTCATAAGTTCAAAATCTTCTCTTCTGGATTCAGGCACATAAACAGTGTAAGGGTCAAGTTTTGCAAGCATAGCATCGATGGCTGTTACACTTAATTCACCAGGCTTTATATCATCAGCATAATTAAGGTTTAGCTGACGCATTATATCAGCATATATTTCAAGGTTTTTAGACAGCTCAAAATTATTCTGATCCTGCGACCAAAGCTCTGAGAAGCTAAAAACAGCAATAAGAAATACTAGTATCTGTAAGGAGAATCTATTCTTCATAATGTAATATTTTATGGAACCGGATCCCATCCACTCCCACCCCATGGGTTACATGAACTAATCCGCTTAATTGCAAGCCATCCTCCTTTAAATGGACCATACTTTTTAATGGCATCAACACTATAAGTTGAGCATGTTGGAGTGTACCTACACGACCTTCCGATAAAGGGAGAAAGCGTATATTGGTAAATTCGAATCAGCAAAATAAAAAACTTACCTACTACTACTTTCATACTTTTCAATTAAGCTGTGCAAAATTAGAATTAATTTCCGTTCTATCTCTGAATACGTGACAATAGTTTTGCCTGTATATACCAAACTGATTAACAATTGATCATTTGGTTTGTCTTCGAAATAGTCCCAAACAATATGCTTATTTATACGATATGATTCTCTCGTAAGGCGCTTTATTTTATTTCTGTCTACAGCAGATTTAAAATTTCTTTTAGAGGCAGAAATCAAAACCTGAGCCGGAGGACCTTCACTTCTATCCATATGAAGAAATGTAACCCTAAAAGGATAATTGAAAAAGGATTTCCCTTCATCAAACAACTTGCCAATTAGCAGTTTACTATGCAATCGCTCAGGTTTTTTAAAAGTATTCTTCACGTTGAAAGTTTAAAAACAACATTAATGAAACGAATAACTAAAAGTTGTCGTTATACCGTAATCATTTGTTGAAGCATTATCAGAAACAAGTTTACTATCGTAATTGTAATAAAAATTTATTCCCACACTAAAATCATTAATTATTTCAATCATGGCGTCCAACGAATAATTAACCCTCCATCTCCCCATAGTTGTAAAATTTGGATATGAATTTATATAAGTTGTAATATTTATTTCCGGATCAGTATATTTAAAAAAATGGTAATGTACTCCTAATAACCCTTCCAGATTATTTGTTGCTGTATCGTTTCCTGCTTCCCATTCTCTGTTACCACTAGTACCCAACGACAAATACAATCGATTATGGTAATTTTGAACTAAATAATTATTAATTGAAACTCCTGCAAGAACACGTAAGTCAAGACCTAACTCAGTATTAGAACTTACTTCGGTATTTAATCCAAAATACCATTTCCGAATTATGTTTCTTTGAAAATTAATAGAAAGTTCAGAATTATTGGAAGTAATTGTATCCGATTGTATTGTTGAATTTTCAGTCCAGTTTAGTATTGTATATGATTTCTTGTTTCTATAATCCAATTTACCTGATGAAGTTAAATTAGCAATACCGCTACCTTTTGAAAAATTAAAACCCAAACTAAAGACTCCACTTGTTCTTAACCAAAAATTCTTTTTAATTGGATACAATTCTACTAAATTCTCTATTGGAACAACCTCACTTCCATTAATCAAATTAATTTTAACCATACGACTCATGGAAGAAGTATCAAATGACCCGTAATATTGCATACCACTTTTGATAATAATCTGAAAACTCTTATTTGAACTAAATGTATTGATTTTATCAATTTCAAACTTAATAGTACCCATACCGTCCATTTTAAATGTAACAATACCATTATCAAGTTTTTTTATCTCACCCAACAATACATTCCCATTCACATGAATTATTGTATCTGTTTTTTGCGCATATGATGACAGTCCAATTAGGACAATAACAGCCACTAAAATTGATCTTTGAAATATTAAATTCATTAGCAATTCAAACTTTTTGCAAAAGTAAAAATAATAGCGCAAACGTTTTAATTAATAACAATTATAAAAAGTCTAGGCTAAAAATATAATTTTTTCCATATAGACAGCCAAAACATCTATTATATTAATATAAATATTATTTTAGATGCCATTAAAATCATCATAATGAATAAAAAACCACGATTAAGTTTTTGGCAAATATGGAACATGAGTTTTGGATTCCTGGGAATCCAATTTGGTTTTGCCCTACAGAATGCAAATGCATCCAGCATATTACTAACATTTGGAGCTGACGTCCACCACCTTAGCTGGTTTTGGCTAGTAGCCCCAATTACAGGTATGATTGTTCAACCTATAATTGGATATTTCAGCGACCGAACCTGGAACAAGCTAGGAAGAAGACGCCCTTATTTTTTAGCTGGCGCTTTACTCACGAGCACTGCACTAATATTAATGCCAAATGCTCCACATTTTGCAACAGCAATTGCTCCTATGTTTATTGGAGGAGGAATGCTTATGATAATGGATGCTTCTATAAATATTAGCATGGAACCATTTAGAGCCTTAGTAGCAGATAAGTTACCCGACGAGCAACATGCACTTGGGTTTTCAATGCAAACACTCCTTATTGGCATTGGCGCAGTTGTGGGCTCCTGGCTACCTTATATGCTGGGTAACTGGTTTGGTGTTTCAAAAGAAGCAGCTAATGGTCTTGTTCCCGATAATGTTACTTATTCATTTTATTTTGGAGCTTTTGTGCTAATCTCTTCAATAATCTGGACAGTAACCTCAACAAAGGAATATCCACCTGAGTTTTATGATGATGATAAAAAAGATAGTGTTGAAAAAGAGAAGTTTCAGATTCCAAAAAAAATGTGGCAGTTATTAATTGTTCAGTTCTTTTCATGGTTTGCACTGTTTTCAATGTGGGTATATACTACTCCCACTGTAGCCCAACACTTTTTTGGAACTACTGACCCAAATTCTGCCGATTTTAAAGAAGCTGCAAACTGGGTAGGGATACTATTTGGTGTGTACAATGGTGTTAGTGCTATGATAGCCCTTTCATTACCTAAAATAGCTAATAAAATTGGTCGAAAAAATACTCACATTATTGCCTTAATATTAGGAGGCATAGGATTTCTTTCATTTGCAATAATTCCAAACTACCAATTATTAGTATTACCCATGATCGGAATTGGTGTTGCATGGGGTAGCATTCTGGCAATGCCATATGCCATGCTTGCAAATTCACTACCTCCTAAGAAAATGGGTATGTTCATGGGTTTATTTAACATGTCGATAACCATACCGCAAATTGTAAATGGAATTTTTGGAGGACTAATATTAAAATATGCATTTGGTGGCGATCCCTTATTGTCAATCTACATGGCTGGTGTGCTAATGATATTTGGTGCTATAAGTACATTTTTTATTAACGATAAACTATAAATCAAGCTATTATAATGACTAAAAATGCATTTGACGCTGTAATATTTGACCTGGATGGTGTTATTACAAAAACTGCAACTACCCACAGTCGGGCATGGAAAAAGATGTTCGACAATTACCTCCAACATCGTAGCAAAGTAAACAATGAAACATACAAAGAGTTTACACCCAATGATTATTTAACTTTTGTTGATGGTAAACCAAGATATGAAGGGGTAAAATCATTCCTTGAATCAAGAAATATTAATTTACCATACGGCACACCTGAGGACCGCACCGAATTGGAAACTGTATGCGGACTGGGTAATCGAAAAAATGAAGCTTTTAACGAAGTATTGAAAAAAGAAGGCGTTGAAGTTTATCCATCTACTGTTAAACTACTAGAACAACTTGTAAAAGATAATATCAGGATTGGCGTTGCCTCTTCAAGTAAAAATGCAAAATCAGTTCTGAAAGCAGCTGGGCTCATGCATTTTATAGAAACCAGAGTTGATGGTGTTGTATCTGCAGAAATGGGGCTTAACGGTAAACCAGCACCTGATATTTTTCTAACAGCAGCACAAAATCTTGGAGTAGATATTAACCGATCAATAGTTGTTGAGGATGCTGTTTCAGGAGTACAAGCCGGTAAGAACGGTAACTTCGGATTAGTATTGGGATTGGCTCGTGAAGATAACAACGAAGCATTAAAAGCTAACGGAGCTGATATAGTAGTGAACGATCTTGAGGAAATTACCCTCAAAGAAATCAATAATTGGTTTACTCATGGAATTGATGACGATAATTGGGAGATATCCTATAACAATTATGATCCAGCCAGCGAAAAATCCAGAGAAGCATTGCTTACTGTAGGGAACGGATACTTTGGTACTAGGGGTGCTATGGAAGAAACCTCTGCAAATAATTCAAACTATCCTGCAACATACATCGCCGGTTTGTACAACCGTCTAATTACAAATGTAGCAGGCAAAGATATTGAGAATGAAGATTTTGTTGCTGCTCCAAACTGGCTTTCTTTAAACTTTAAAATTGACGCCGAACCCTGGTTTGATCCTAACATCAAAAAAGCAGATCAAATATCGCGTGTACTACATTTTCGAAATGGTTTGCTAACTCGCAGAATGATTATTACTGATAATGATGGTCGTAAAACTCTGGTTGAATCTTTCAGAATAGCCAGTATGGCAAATCCACATCAGGCTGCAATCAAATATAACATAACACCTTTAAATTATTCAGGACAATTAAGTATCTCAAGCAAGCTCGACGGAACCATAAAGAATGAAGGAGTTAACCGTTATAAAGATTTAAAATCAAAACACCTGCAACCTGTTGATCAAGGTGGCAAAGAAGATACTTCCTGGTTGATTGTTCGAACCTCACAATCAAATATTAAAATAGCAGAAGCTGCAAAACTCAGGATAATATCTAATGATAAAATTGTGACCGATAAGTATGGCGTTACAACAGACGATGGTATTGTTTACACATATATCGACCAACAAGCAGAAATAAATCAAACAGTTACAGTTGAAAAATTAGTTACAATATATGATTCAAATAATTTTAAAGATGAAGTAAAACAGAAGGCGCTTGATGAACTTTCAAAAATGCAATCGTTCGATAGTTTACTTGAAGAAAGCAGTTCAGCATGGGATGCTATTTGGGATAAAACTGACATAAAGCTATCCGGCGATAGAATTGCTCAAAAATTGTTACGCCTGCATATTTATCATTTGATAGTGAGTGCATCTCCACATAACAAAACCATAGATGCAAGCATTACTGCCAGGGGATTACATGGAGAGGCTTACCGTGGTCACATTTTTTGGGATGAAATTTTCATACTACCATTCTACGATATTCATTTCCCTGAAACAGCCAAATCAATGCTAATGTATAGATACAAGCGACTTAACAAAGCCCGTGAGTATGCAGCAGAGTATGGTTACCAAGGAGCAATGTTCCCGTGGCAAAGCGGAAGCGATGGCAGAGAGGAAACTCAAATAATGCATTTAAATCCTGTTTCAGGTGAATGGGGCGATGATTACAGCTCTCTACAACGACATGTTTCTCTGGCAATTGCATATAATATTTGGCAATATTTCAATATTACAAATGATATTGAATTTATTGAAAACTATGGGGCAGAGATGTATTTGGAGATTTGTCGATTTTGGGAAAGCAAAGCAAATTTCAACCCTAAAATTGATCGTTATAGCATTGACAACGTAATGGGACCGGATGAATTCCACGAACACTATCCAAATACTAGCGATGGAGGATTAAGCGACAATGCATATACAAACATTATGACTGTCTGGATGCTGAGTAAAGCTCCAAAATTGTTAGCTACGATGAGCAATACTTCAAAAGAAAAGCTAACTAACAAAATTGGTTTTCATAATGATGAATTAGAACATTGGTTGGATATTCAGAATAGTATAAATCTGATTATAAATGATGAGGGTATTATAGCACAGTATAGAGGTTACTTTGAGCTTAAGGAACTTGATTGGGATTATTACAAAAATAAATATGCAGATATTCACAGGATGGATCGCCTACTAAAAGCTGAAGGAAAATCAGCAGATGATTACAAGGTAGCCAAACAGGCAGATACTCTTATGACATTTTATAATCTGGAAGACGAGGAAGTAAATAATATACTTGGTAACCTGAAGTATAACCTCCCTGTTGATTATTTACAAAAAAACCTGAATTACTATTTAAAGAGGACATCACACGGATCCACTTTAAGCAGAGTTGTACATTCACAATTAGCTAACATTATTGATGATAAAAAGTTAAGTTGGAATCTGTATAAAGATGCTCTTACATCCGACTATAATGATATTCAGGGAGGAACAACAGCAGAAGGGATTCATGCAGGCGTAATGGCTGGTACGATAATGATAGCAATATCAGCCTTTGCAGGTGTTGATTTAAGAGGTGACTTAATAAAAGTCCAACCCAATATGCCTGAACATTGGGAAAAAATAGAATTTTCATTGGTATTCAAAGGAACTAATTATCAATTTATCATTAGTAATAAGTCAGTTAAAATAATTACAAATGCTGATACTGAAACCATGGTATTTGGTAAAAAACACACAATTAAAAAAGGTGAGAAGTTTATAGTTAAAAGAGATTAAAAAAACCCATTTAAGCATCCCAAACATGTTAGAAGACGTACTATTAATAACAGAAAAACACAGAATTGCGGCTGACATTATTACACAGGAAATCCTTAAGCATAGAAAAGATAAATTTATTGTGGCTATTTCAGGAGAATCAGGTTCAGGAAAATCAGAGCTTACTCATGTAATTGCTAAAAATCTGCGTAAGCATAGAATTTTTGCAAAGCCTATTCACATCGACAATTACTATAATACACTACCATTGGAACGTGCTGAATGGCGTGAAAAAAATGGAGTTGAAAATGTTGTGGGTTTAGGAGAATATAGGTGGGATGACATTAATAAAACAATTGATGACTTCAAAAATAACCAAAAATCAACCATGCCATGTGTCGACCTTGTAACCGAACAAGTTGATTTGCTAACTACCGATTTTAACGGAATTGATATGCTAATTATTGATGGATTATATGCTATTAATACCGATGGAGTTGATATGCGGATTCTGATAGAATTGACCTATCACGAAACAAAAAAAGCTCAATCCTCAAGGGGAAAAGAACCGGATAATCCTCTAAGATGGAGAGTGTTGGAACAAGAACACAAGACTGTTCAGTCAATTAAAAATAAGGCAACAATACATGTAAATAAAGAGTTCCAGGTTATATTAGAATAAAAAAGTGCTTATACATTAAACCTTATGTGCATTACATCACCATCTTCAACAACATAGTTTTTTCCTTCTACATGGAATTTGCCTGCATCTTTTACGGCGTGCTCTGAACCATATGAGATATAATCATCATATTTTATAACCTCAGCACGAATAAAACCACGTTCCAAATCACTGTGTATAACACCGGATGCTTCAGGGGCTTTCATACCCTTTTTTATTGTCCATGCCTTTACCTCCATGGGACCGGCAGTAAAAAATGATTGGAGATTTAGTGCTTTATAAGCAGCTCGTATCAACTTATTAACTCCAGGTTCAGACAATCCGGCGTCATCCAAAAATTCTTTTCGATCAGCTTCATCCTCAAGTTCAGATATTTCAGCCTCAAGTTTACCAGCTATCACAATAATATTTTCATCACTACCTAGTTGCTCAATTACTCTTTTCACATAATCGTTACCATCAATAGCTGCTGAATCATCAACATTACATACATAAAGTACTGTTTTATCAGTAAGAAGTTGCATATCCTTAATAAACCTGCGATCTTCCTCAGTAACAGGAGTCGTACGAGCATTACCAAAATTCTCTAAATGCTCTTTATATTTTGTAAGAACCTCTATTCCCTTTTTTGCATCCTTGTCACCTGACTTCATAAGCTTTTCAAGACGTAGAATTTTTCTTTCCACAAGATCAAGATCTCTCACTTGCAATTCAAAATCTACAATATCCAAGTCTCTAACTGGATCAACTGAACCTTCAATATGTGGTAATTCATCATCATCAAAGCACCTTAATACGTGTATTAATGCATCAGTTTGCTGAATATCAGCTAAAAACTTATTGCCAACACCCTCTCCTTCACTAGCGCCCTTTGCTAAACCCGGCACATCAACAATCTCAACTAATGCAGGAACCACTTTTGCAGAATGCACCAAGTCATCAAGTTTATACAATCGTGTATCTGGAACATTTGCAATACCTATATTTGATTTTGTTGCACTAAAAGCATAATTAGAACTTTGAGCTTTTGTATTTGACATACAATTAAAGATTGCCGTCTTTCCGGTATTGGTTAATCCAATTATACCACAATTTAATGACATACTAAAATAATTTTAATGATTTGTTTATCTGATAATTACCAATACTCCATACTGATAATTATCCTGCAAAGATAATACAATATTTTTCCGCTAAATTAGTAATGAAAATATTTTTGTGATTCAGTAAAAATAAGTACTTTTGCACCCCGATTTTAAGGTGTCCGGAATTTTGGTATACTATTACTAACCAAATTCTTAAAATAATTAAACTTATGTATAATCGGTTTCTAATCACAAGCACCGGATGGTTGATTACGAAACACAATTAATTATTTAATGTCTGAAAAAGATAAAAACAATGCTGAACCTGCTGAGAACAAGGATGTAAAGGCTCAAACCAAAGAAGAAAAAACAACTCCTGAAGTAGTAGAGAACGTAACTGAAGAAGCAAAAGAAGTAAAAGAAACTAAAGAAGAAGAAGTTGCTGAAGAAGCTACTGAAGAACCTACTGCTAAAACTGAAGTACAAAAAGAAGAAGTTGTTACTGAAGATATTACTGATGAACCTGCTGCTGAAACAGAATTACAAAAGGAAGAAGCAGTAGCTGAGAAAGTTGAAGAAGAGGAAAAAGAAGCAGAAGAAAGTATACCTGCAGAATTTGACTGGGATGCTCTTGAAAAAAAGCAGGATAATTATTCTATTACTGAAAGAACCAAACTTGAAGATATTTACTCAAGTTCTTTAAGCTCAATTGTTGAACATGAAGTAATTGACGGAACTATTGTTGGGATGAACAGCCGTGAAGTTGTTATAAACATTGGCTACAAATCTGATGGAATTATCCCCTTTAACGAATTTAGGTATAACCCTGATCTTAAAATTGGAGATATAGTTGATATTTATGTTGAAAATCAGGAAGACTCAAGCGGTCAAATGATACTTTCTCATAAAAAAGCCCGCATACTAAAATCATGGGATAGAATTAACGAAGCACATGACAAAGATGAAATCATCAATGGCTTTGTTAAATGTCGTACAAAAGGTGGTCTTATTGTAGATGTATTTGGAATAGAAGCATTCTTGCCAGGTTCTCAAATTGATGTTAAACCAATTAGAGACTATGATGTTTATGTTGAAAAAACTATGGAATTCAAAGTGGTTAAAATCAATCATGAATACAAAAATGTTGTTGTTTCACATAAAGCACTTATTGAAGACGAACTAGAACAACAAAGAGCTGAGATTATAGCTAAACTTGAAAAAGGACAGGTACTTGAAGGAATTGCCAAAAATATTACAACTTATGGTGTATTTATAGACCTTGGCGGTGTTGACGGTTTAATTCATATTACAGACCTAAGTTGGGGTCGTATTAAACATCCGGAAGAGATTGTTGAGCTTGATCAAAAATTAAAAGTTGTAATTCTCGACTTTGATGAAAACAAGAAACGTATCGCCCTTGGTTTAAAACAACTAACTCCTCACCCATGGGAATCATTAAATCCTGATATGAAAGTTGGTGACAAGATTAAAGGAAAAGTTGTTGTTCTTGCTGATTATGGTGCGTTTATTGAAATTGCACCTGGTGTTGAAGGCCTAACACATGTTAGTGAAATGTCATGGTCGCAACATTTACGTACTGCTCAGGATTTCCTGAAAGTAGGCGATGAAGTTGAGGCTGTAATACTTACACTTGACCGCGATGAAAGAAGAATGTCGCTGGGAATGAAACAACTTGCTCCAGATCCATGGACTGCAATTCGTGATAAGTATAAGGTAAATTCAAAACATAAAGCCACAGTTAGAAACTTTACAAACTTTGGAATTTTTGTTGAAATTGAAGAAGGTGTTGATGGACTAATTCACATCAGTGATTTAAGTTGGTCTAAAAAAATAAAACATCCTGCCGAGTTTACTAAAATAAACGAAGAAATTGAAGTTGTTGTTCTTGATGTCGATGAAGAAAACCGCAGATTAAGTCTTGGACACAAACAACTTGAGGAAAATCCTTGGGATGTGTTTGAAACTGTATTTACTGTAGATTCTGTTCATCAAGGAACCGTTATCAACCTTCACGACAAAGGTGCTTTAATTTCACTGCCTTACGGTGTTGAAGGCTTTGCTCCTTTACGTCACCTGAAGAAAGAAGACGGATCAAACATTAAAGCTGATGAAACTATCGACTTCAAAGTAATTGAATTTTCTAAAGATAATAAGAAGATAATTCTTTCACACACTCGTCTTTTTGAAGAAGACCCAAGAGTAGCTAAAGCAAAAGATGCTAAAAAAGTAGCTTCTGAAGGTCAAAAATCGAAACGTGCACTTAGTAAGGTTAACGAAAAAGTAGAAAAAACAACCTTCGGTGACCTTGATGTTCTTGCTAATCTGAAGAGCGAAATAGAAAAAGAAGAAAAAGCTGGAACCAAGAAATAAGTATTAGAAAACTTATTTAACACTATAACTTAAATCCTTCCGAGTAAATCGGAGGGATTTTTTTGTTCTAATATTTTTAGTGTTAAGTCAATCTCAAAGTGACGTATTGAGATTGCTTTTTCCTCTCCCGATAGCTATCGGGATCGTCATCGCAATGACGTCACTGCGAGGAAGTATGACAAAGCAGTCTCAATACCAAAGGACATATAACTTGACACTAGTTCATAATAATTTCTAAAGATTATTATAGCTTGGTTATAACAGGTGAATTGATTTACGTATATTTGAAATCATGAATAAAACTCTTGGTTTTTCAGTAACTATATTGGGCAATTCATCAGCAATTCCAAGCCAAAATCATCACCCGGCAAGCCAGGTAGTTGTATATGAAAATCAATATTTTTTGATTGATTGTGGAGAAGGAACTCAAATACAACTCATAAAATACAAAATCAAATATCATAAGATTGATCATATCTTCATAAGTCACATGCACGGTGATCATTTTTTTGGCCTAATAGGACTAATCTCAACTTATCACCTACTAGGGCGTAAAAGAGCTCTTAATATTTATGGTCCGGTCAATCTTAAGCAAATAATTGAAAGACTACTTGATGCAGCATATACAAAGCTAAAGTTTGATCTTATTTTTCATAGTTTAAAAAACAATAATCAATCTATGTTATTTGAAGACAAAAAACTGTCGGTTTATTCATTTCCTCTTAATCACAGAATACCGACCTGGGGCTTTATTTTTAAAGAAAATCCGAAACAGCTTCGAATAAAAAAATCTTTTGTTGAAGAGTCCAAACCATCAATTGAAGAAATAATAAATATTAAAGATGGTGAAGATTATATGAATTCGGAAAATCAAATAATACCTAATGAAACAATAACGCATGCTTCTCCAAAACTATTATCTTACGCATACTGTTCTGATACTAAATATGATGAGTCAATACTAGAATACATTAAAGATGTTAGTTTACTCTTTCATGAAGCTACATTCGATAGTAGTCTACAAGATCTAGCTAGTGAAAAATTTCATTCCACTGCAAGAGATGCTGCAATTATTGCAAAGAAATCCAATGCCGGTAAATTAATTCTAGGTCATTTTTCTGCAAGATATAAAGATCTCAACATATTATTTGAAGAAGCAGCAGACGTTTTCAATCCCACCATACTAAGCGAAGAGGGCTTAGAATACTTTATTTCCTAAGGCTATAAAAAAAACCCACCCAGACCAGGCGGTCAATTAGGTGGGCCCAATTATGAAAAACAAACAAAACAAGCAATGCAAATATAATACAATATTTCTATTTATCAATACCTATCTATTATTTTTTCAACTCAGTGAACTTCTACAACATGAGCCCATTACAAAGCTGCCAAAAGCTATTTTTTATGTACTATATAGATATGAAGCCATAGCTATACACAACTTCTAATCAATAAATCGAGGAGAATTATATGAGAAATCTCTCTTTTTAAAGCGTGCAATTAAAATGACTTCATGTATACCTGAATTATAACTGGCAAAGCTACCAGCACCCATGTCGTATGCATATTGTATTTGAAATACAGGACTTAGTTTAGCACCCGCCCTTATAATAAAAGATGTAGCTGAACGGTATGCAACCCCTACATTAAATATATCACGCAAAAAGAAATCAGTTGAAACTCCAAAGGAAGAAATAGAGCCACTATTAAAAAAATCAACACGCGGAACCACTGTCACCTCGTTATTTAAGTTTATTCCATAACTTGCATAAACATGATTTTGTAAAGGTATTTTATAAATTGTTGCCTTGCTGGGTGTAATAGTAATATGATTTGATGCAAATCCAAATGTAAAATTTCTAAAACTATATTCAGCTCCAAAGTCGAAATCTGGCTTTAATTCATTTTCGGACGACATCGAAATATTTGGTTCTTCTTCATCAAACCTCAATTTTGAGAAATCAAATTGACGAAAATATATACCAGCGCTAATACCTAGCGATAGCTTATGCCCTCCACTAATATAAATATGATAAGCATAACCCGCTTTAATATTCTGAGTTAATGATGCTCCAACTGATTGATTTACAATATTAAGAGAAACACCCATCTTTTGCTTATTGAAGAAATTCGATACATGTACCCATTGCATATTTGGTGCATCCTCAAAACCAATCCACTGCTGATGTATTCCAAAGTAAGCATTTACTGTCCCATTATTTTCTATTGAAGCTGGATTACGTGCAATTGAGTTAATATTATAATTGCTAAATAATAAATCGGACTGTGAAAATACCTGAACTCCCACAGTTATTAATAATAAAGTGATTATGTATCTAAGGAGTATCAATTTTGCACACCTCCTTCTAATTCTTTTGCTTTTGAAACAGAGATTTTTTTATCATTATAGTAACTAACAACAAAGCAGTCATTATAGCCCAAGCTACGAAGTGCAACTTTTAATTTATTTGCTTCCTCAAAATTATTCCTGTTACCTACCTCATATTTATAGATTGTTCCAGCATCAATTTGGTAAATATTAATATTGTCTATATTTTCCAGAATATCATCGAAATCGCTTGTTAAATTACATGGTATCCCTGTAGTTACTATTTGAACTCGATATAATACTTTAGGTAAAATCGGAATTGTTCCATCTTGAATAGCTATTTCACCTTCAGCAATAACTTGAAATGTAGTTCGCCTATTAGCCTGATGCTCATCTTCGCTTTGTGCATTTTGAATTAGCAACTTACTTTCACCATACCCTTTAGCAATTAGCCTGTCACGATTAACACCATTTACAATTAAGTAATTAACAACTGAATTTGCTCTATCAGCAGATAAACGAAGGTTGTATTCGGACCTACCGCGTGAATCAGAATGTGCATTAATCTGGATAATAATATTTGGTGTTTCCATGAGCATAGAAGCAAGGCGGTTAAGTTCTATCTTTGATGTTTCACGCAATGTAGCCTTGTTGAAATCGTAATAAATATTGCTTAATGTTACTTCATTTTTAGTCTGAATTTGAAACAATTGAAAATCCATATCATATCCGTTACTTCTGGAAAAAATCATCGCCTTATTAACTTTGGGTAGAGTACATACTCTTGATTCAGAGAAAAATCCTGATTCCCCTGTTTTTATTGTATAAATAGTATTAGGCTTCAGCCCATCAAACATATATCCTCCCATTTGGTTTGTTCTAACATAAGTTGAAAAGCCTGCCTTATTGCTTATTTCTACTTTTACATCAGCCATGGGTTCATTACTTTCTTTATTGGTTACAAATCCCTTAATTCCACATGGATAAGATTTTTTTATTAAATAAAAATCAAGCTCCACTTGAGGAGCTGTATTAAAAATAAGAGCATTACCTGCTGTATTAATTACCTTTTCCTCCTTAAAAAAGCTATCTTTAAGAACAGTAATACGATACTTTTCATAAGCATCAAGATTTATCACATATTTACCACTAGGATCAGTTATAATTGTATCTGTAATATCATCTTCATTGGTAGATAAAACCAGCGCATCTGCTATTGGCTTGTTATCTATTTCGTGCAATACTTTTCCCTGAACAGTTATTTTAATGGGAAAGCCCTTAAATTGATAGATATCATCACTAGTCAATAAATTCCTATTGGAGCAAAAAAAACCGCCATCACCAAAACTACTTATAAGCAAGCTAAAATCATCAGCAGCACTATTTAATGGAAGCCCAACTGTTACCGGTTTTGTAAATGAAATTCCTCTTTTTATGCTAAAATAAATATCTAATCCTCCAAAAGAATTTAAGCCATCCGAAGAATAAAACAGCAAAGTATCACCATAAACTGAGGGAAACATATCATTTTTTGCAGTATTAATATTCTCACCAAGATTAATGGGGACTCCCCATGAATCATCTTCTTTTCTGGTTATCTTCCAAATATCATTCTTGCCATAACCACCAGTCATATTTGAAGTAAAATATAGTGTATTTCCATTCTCACTAATATATGGATGCCCATAACTAAAATGAGGATTCATAAATGAAACTTTCGTTGGCTTTGTCCACTTTTTTGTTTCAATATTAAACTTTGATGAATATATTAAACAACTGCCAGGTTTCTCTGTACAAGTAGTCCAATAAGCAATATCATTTACATCATCATATGTAAAAGCACCATCATTAAACAATGTATTTAATGTTTTTGACATGCTTTCAGGTTGCGACCACTTTTTCTTGCTTTCATTGTATTTTGAAAAATACAAATCGGAAAACCCTTGCCCTGTCCTCCCATCAGTCCTTTGATTTACTTTTTCTTTTCTTGTTGATGAAAAAACAATACCATCGTTCCAACTCCCAATACCGTAATCGCTATACTCACTATTGATTAAAGGAACTTGTGTTACTTCTTCCAAAGTATCTGTGACTTTCCTGTCAATAATCAAATCGATGGAGGCAATACGCTTATCTATCTCAAAATTATCAGGATTTTGGACTTTTGCACGTTTAAGAATACTCTTGGCTTCAATAAATTTATTTTCAATAACAAGGACCTGTGCATAATAAAAATACGACTGGACATTATTTGTATGATCACCTATTGCATCCTCAAACCAGTCGGCAGCATTTTTATAATCATTCATGTAAAAGTATGACATTGCTATTCCATATGCTATTTGTTGCTGCTCTGTAAAATCAATAGTCTTGCGTAGTGCTTTTTTATATTGACTAATGGCACCAACATAATCCCTGTTATCAAAAGATGCTTTAGCGTTAATGTGTTCTTTGTCCTGTCCGTATACACTAATAGCCAGCATCATCAAAATTCCATATGTAAGCAACAACTTTTTCATAATTATTCAATAACCACAGTTACCGAACCTTTAATTGTTTTTATAATTGATCCATCGATATTATAAATGTTATGAATATAAAAATATGTTCCGGGAACTACTAATGATCCATTATGTTTTCCATCCCAACCTGTATTTCCTTTATATATTTCGCCACCCCAACTACTAAAAACGGTAATATCATGTCCTTCCAGAAAAATATCATTTTTACCATCACCATTAGGTGTAAACGCATTTGGTGGCTCTTTCATTTCAACAAATATATACTCCTCATCACTACAGCCTGATTCGGTTTTGGCAACTACTACTATAGTATCCGAAATTATTCCCATATCTCCATAATACCATGAATTTTCCGGGCCATCCTGGATGAGTACATCACCCATATAAAAATCGTAATTAAATAAGTTATCTGGATAACAAATAATCGATAGTAATATTGGGTCGTTAAATAATGTAACAACCGGCTTATCATAAACATCAACAATATGAGTTGCAGTATCGCTACATGCCTTAATATTATACCCTGTTAACGTATAACTATTTGTTTCAGAAGGTGAGACTACAATAGATGGTGTATATTGAGGCGGTGCTGTATTCCATTCATACGTGTACCCTCCTGAACCTGAAAGCAAAATAGAATCACCCGAACACAAACTATTGTCACCATAAATTACAATATCTGGCTTATCGTTGATTATTAAGCCTGCTACACCACTCATGGAGTTGGTACATCCTGTTTCTGCTCCTGTTGCCACAACCGAATAGTTTCCTGTTCCTATAAACCCATTAAAACTAAGTGGTAACCCTGAACCTTGATTTACAATACTTGTTGGTACTGCATCTTTATATAGTTCATAATCTGTTTGGAGCTCAGACGATTCAAGTAAAATACCAAGAGTTGGATCATTTTCACAATATGTTCCACCCCCATACAGTTGAAATTTAATAGGCTTAGGATCAACAGAAACCTGAACAACATTATTCATCAATGATGAACATCCATTTCCATTCTCTGCAATTACCGAATAGTTACCCTCTGTAATGATATTACCAAAACTTATTTGTGACCCCGTTCCAAATACATAATAACCTGTTGAAACAGCATTATGGAACAGTGTATATATAGTTGAAGAAGTGGAATTTTCGAGATAAACTTCAACACCACCATAGCCACTACAATAACCTCCACCTCCTAACAACGCATAAGATTCAGGTAATGGGAACATAGTTATTAATACAGAGTCGGTAACAACCTCATCACCATCTGAAATAGACACTTTATACCATGTTGTTTCGCCTGGGTTTACAATTATTTCTGATGATGTTGCATTAAACCCTGGAGGTGACGATTCCCAGAAGTAGCTATAGTTTCCACTACCACCACCGGGTAAAGCATAAATTGATAATTGCTCACCCGGGCAAATCTGGTTATTACTAACTACCAAATTCACCAACAGGGGACCTCCTGAAATAAACACAATCATATTTGATGGATCACTTGCACAACCTGAAGTAACATCTTCTACTTGTAATGAAAACATAGTTGTTTGGTTGAGCGCAACAGTTGTTGCATCAGGATCGGTTGGATTTAATAATTTTTCCGGAGGTATCCATAAATAGGAATACACTCCTAAGCCACCTGAAGCATTACCATTGAGTGTTACGTGAGAACCTGATGATATTGAGATATCAGTACCTGCTTCAGCTATTGGCTGTGGAAATTGACTTACTACAACAATTCCTGCCATTTGGCTTAAACAATCAGTTTCTGAATTGCTTGCCAATACAGTGTAATTTCCTTCTATTTTAGTTTCACCAAAATCTAAAGGCAACCCATCACCTATCAGCTTCATAACTTCAACATTCTGATTCCAATAAAGAGTATATTCTACAAACTCCTGAGATCCGGAGAGACTAATGTTTATACCATTACCGTCTTTACAATAATTACCTCCCCCCAATATTTCGAATGTATATGGAGCAGGCGTTACTACAACAAAAATGGAATCAATTATAATTGTCTCACCATCGCTAATTTCAACTATATATGTTGTTGATTCTTCAGGATAAGCATGGGGAAAAGGATTATTAGAATAGAAACATGTCGGGTTAGAATACCATGAATATGAGTAATTACCAGTGCCACCACCCGCGAGAGCACTCAAATATGTTTCACCACCTTCGCATAGCTGCACAGGCGTTGCACTTACCGTTACGGTTAATGGCATATTTACTATATATATTATAACCGAATCCGTATTACTAATACAACCCGTATTTGCGTCATCAACTGCCAATATAAATAATGTGGTTTCGTTAAGTATGGTTGTAACAGGATTTTGAACCCCTGGATTAACCAATAAGTAATCGGGGTACCAATTAAAATTGTAGTAGCCTGACCCACTTGATGCATCACCGTAAAGCTGAGTTGAAGTTCCTATATCAATGTAATGATCCAAACCAGCATCCGCAATTGGTGAATCAGCCATCGTAACTTGAACAGTATCTTCCATTACATTTTGACAACCATTATTGTTATTCAATCCGATCGCCCAGTAGTAACCTTCGTTTGTTTGATGACCAAAATTTATAGTATCACCATATCCTGATATAACAATTCCTGTACTACCTGACTCATTATATAACTCATAAACAACAACAACATCAGAGCCATCTAATAAAATTTCAACACCATTATTACCATCACAATACAATCCACCACCAAAAACACTATACAAACCGGGTGAAGGATTTACATTGATAATAACCGAATCGGTTATAGTATTTGAACCATCATTTACAATTACAGTGTATGTTGTAGTAATATTTGGCTGAACAACAGGGTTATAAGAAGTAGAAGAGAAACCTGCTGGGTTCGACAGCCATAAATATGTAAAGTTCCCTGAGCCACCCGAGGTAAGTGCAAACAATTGTGATTGTTCACCTTGACAAATATTATCAACAGAGGCATATGCATCAAGAACCAAGGGACCTCCCGAGACAAAAACCACAGCTTGATCATCAGTTCCGACACATCCTGTTTCAGCATCAACTGTATTCAGATTGAACAAAGTTGTGGCATGTATTGGTATTGTAAGAGGTTCGCTATTGGTTGGGTTTACAACTGAGTCGGATGGAGCCCAGCTATAAAAGTAAGTTCCACTACCTCCCAAAGCCGAACCATTTAGCACAACCTGATTAGACCAAATAACATATTTATCATCACCGGCATTTGCCTGGGGTAATTGGTCGACTACTACTGTTGCTGTGCCATTCATCTGCTCATTACAAGTCATATCAGCATTTGCAACTACGAAATAATCCCCTTGTTCAGTATAACTACCAAAAGATAATTCAGCTCCTGTGCCAATAACATCAACAACCGGGTTGTCAGGAAAATGAAATAACCGATAGAGCAAACCCGATTCGGAACCGTTCAACCCAATTTCAACACCGTTTTCTCCAAAACAATAATTTCCACCACCAGTTAGTGTAAAAATCATAGGTGATTGAGATACATGAACATAAACTGAATCCATAGCATATCCCAAACCATCAAACACATCAACATAATACATAGTTGATTGACCAGGATAAGCAATAGGGTTCATTTCTGATGATACAAAACCAGAAGGATAAGATGTCCATGAATAAGAATAACTACCAGTTCCACCTCCTGCAAGTGCCAGCAAATTAATAGGCTGGAAATTACATATACTTAATAATGATGAGCTTGCTTCTACAAATAGGTTGTCACTATTAGTAAATACAATAACGGTATCTACTAATGATATACATTGAGTTTGCAAATCAGTAGCTTCAAATTTAAACAGCGTTGTTTGGGGAATAGGATTTGTTAAAGTAGTTTGAGCATGAGAATTTTGACATAATACAGTTGGTTCCCAACTATAGGAATAACCACCTGAACTACCCGTTACTGAACCGCTTAAAACTGTTGTTGTATTTACTGGAATAATTACATCAGAACCTGCATCAGCTTCAGGAAGCGGATTAATAACAACAGATATATCACCGGCCATATAATTTGTACACAGTGTAGTATTCTCAGTTGCAAATATCGAATATTGACCATTTTGAGATTGTACCCCGAAGTCTAAAGAAAAACCCGTTCCTGATTTATTAACCCCTGTATTTATACCATCCATTAATAGCGAATAAGTTGTATTAATTTCAGAATTCTGTAGTATAATTTCATCTGATTGATCCCCCAAACATACTTCACCACCGCCCGTTAAAAAGTACGATAGTGGTAATGGATTAACTGTTATGGATATAAAATCATTAATGATTGAATTACCATCACTCACAGAAACAGAATAGACTGTAGAAACATTTGGTGACACAACAGGATTATATAATGTGGATACAAAACCAGGCGGATTTGATGTCCATAAATAGGTGTAATTCCCAGTACCACCTGAAGCTAATGTGAACAATTGTGTTTCTTCGCCAGAACATACTGATGGAATACTGTTAATTAACTGCAATGTAAATGGCCCACCTGAAACAAAAACTACTGTATTATCTTCTGAGCTATTACAGCCTGTTGTATTATCATTTACCAATAAGTTAAACATGGTTGTTGAACCCAATGGAACTGTTAATGGTTGCTGTATATTTGCATTGATTAATGAATCTGTTGGTGTCCACATAAATCCATAATTCCCACTTCCTGAATGTGCCTCACCAAGCAGAACCGTCTGCTCATTAAACTGTATTGCCTTATTTTCACCTGCTTGTGCAATGGGATTAGGGTTTACTGTGATAATAGATTCACCTAGCATTGTTTCCTCACAATATACATTTGCAACAGAAGTTGAATAATAATTACCCCCCTGTGTAAATACTCCAAAATCCAATGGCTGACCCGTTCCACTCAACTCTTCTATAAATTCATTAGGACTCCTAAACAAACTATATATTACTCCTATTTCTGAGCCTGATAATCCTATAGATAAACCATCACCTCCTTCACAATAGCTACCACCACCTGTTACCTGATACGTAACGGGTAATGATAAAACTTCGATGGAAATTGTATCATATGCATGTGACAGACCGTCAAAAACATCCAAATAATAAGTTGTGCTTACCAACAGATAAGTTGTTGGGTTGGCTAACGAAGAATAGAACCCCATAGGCAAAGAGAACCATGAATAACTATAGTTACCCGTACCTCCACCTGCCATCGCTGATAAGGTTAATTCACTGCCTGAGCAAAGCGATCCGGGAGTTGCAGTTGCTGTAGCATATAAGTCATTTCCTTGAGCAAAAAGAATTACCGTATCAGGAAGTGATAAGCATTGTGTTTGGATATCAGATGCGATGAGCGAAAACATTGTTGTTTGACTAATTGGCTGAGTGAATGTATTTTGACTCATTGGGGACACGCATAGATATGATGGTTGCCACTGATAATTATACGACCCTGACCCCCCTTCTGCAGATCCGTTCAATGTTGCTGTTGTTCCAGCTGTTAAAAGTTGATCGGGGCCAGCCGAGGAAATAGGTAATGGATTAACTGTTACTATTGCATTACCCAACATACTATTATTACACAGTGATGAAGAGTTGGTTGCAAAGGATGTATAATTTCCATTTGTATTCCATATTCCAAAATCCAAGGCAAACCCTGTCCCACTTATAGTCATTCCAGTTACAGCTCCATCTTGCAACAGTTGATAATCCACTCCTGTCTCACTACCTTGTAATATTATGTTTGAAGGATCAGTTCCTTCGCATACAACGCCTCCCCCCGTCAACATAAATACAGTAGGTGAAAGGGTTACTATTACAGTAACCGAATCAGTAATCACCGTTAAACCATCACTAACAGTTACTATATATGTAGTTGTTACTAATGGGTTTACAATGGGATCAAATGATGTTGAACTAGTTCCTGTTGGATTTGACTGCCAAAAATATGAGAAACTTCCACTACCTCCACTTGCCATTGCATAAAGCTGCACCTCATCTCCAGGGCAAATCGGGTAACCAGAGGTTAGTATACTTAACGCAATTTGTCCACCGGAAACAAAAACAATTGCATTATCTTCTTGACTTTCACAACCCTGATTATCTGTTACAGTAAGATTAAACATATTTGTATTATACAAAGGTATTGTTGATGGAGTAGCGGATGTTGAATTAATTAAGGAATCAGATGGGCTCCATAAATAACTATATCCACCTGCCCCTCCTGTTACCGAACCACTTAAGGTGGCAAAGCTTCCTGCGTTTATTAAGGAATTTGAGCCAGCTTCTGCAACCGGAAGTTCATAAACACCTATCGTAGCCACACCGTTCTGAGGTTTCATACAACCGGTATTATCATTTTTAGCTATTATATTGTATTCTCCTTGTTGAGTAAAATTTCCAAAAACTAATTGTTGTCCATTACCTATCATGTTATCAACTATCGACTGCTGATAATATAATGAGTATAACAAACCTGTTTCCGAACCATCAAGAGATATCTCAACTCCCTGACCTCCACTACAATAATTTCCGCCATTATTAATGGTATATGACTGGGGTAGTGGAAATACGGTAACTGATACAGTATCGGTTATGGTTTCCAATCCATCACTAAGCTGTACAAAATAAAGAGCAGATGAAACCGGTGATATTTGTGGGTTTGGAATTGTTGAAGAAAAACCGGGTGGTGAGGATGTCCATGAATAAGAATAATTGCCCGTTCCTCCTCCAGCTACTGCTATTAGGCTAATACTTTCACCTGAGCAAATATTATTATTACTTGAAAATGCCTGAACGCTAAGAGGACCACTACCAACATAGACTATTGAAGTATCGGGATTGCTTACACAACCAACTACATTATCAGTTACTTCCAGAGAAAAAATTGTCGATATATATAAGTTATTAGTTTGTGTTGAAGATGTTGAAGATGAAACGCATAAATTTGAAGGTGACCACAAATAATTGTAATTACCTGATCCTCCTGAAGCACTTCCCTGTAATTGTACAGAACTACCTTGAATAATATTATGGTCGGATCCTGCATCTGCAACAGGTAATTCAAGTATATTAATTTCAGAAATACCACTCATCTGGCTTGTACAACCAGTAATACTATTCTCTGCAACTACAGTATAAAACCCTGCCTCTTGCTGTTCACCAAAACTTAATCCATACCCGGTTCCCGAAATTGCATTTCCGGTAAACTGAGAATTATGATACAAGTAATAGATAATTCCTATTTCACTATTGAGTAAAAAAACATTTGGATATTCTTCTCCCATACAAATTGTACCACCTCCTTGTAAAGGGTTATCCAAAGGCAACGGATTAATAATAATTGAAGCATTCTCGTTCATTTCAATACTACAAGAAGTGAATTGATTATAACCAATAACTGTGTATACGCCTTCTGCTTGCTGCAAACCAAAATCAATTGATTGTCCTGTTCCCTCCACTACTACACCGGTTCCCTCACCATTAATAAGCAAATTATACGATATCCCCATTTCCGAACCGTTAAGTTCAATATTCAATCCCTGCCCTCCTTCACAATATTCGCCTCCTCCTAATACTCCAAATACAATTGGTGTAGGATCTACATTAAGTACAGCTGCTAATGAAGTATCCGGGCAACTAACATTTGTAACAATGCATCGGTATGAAAAACCATTCATACCCAGAACCGTATATACATTCAAATCGGGAGTTTGAGAGCCTCCATAAAATGCATTATCTTCAATATCAATCCACCCAACATCGTTGTACTCCTGCCACAAATATTGTGAACCATTTATGGCTTCAACAGTAAAATCGGCAATATTACCCTTGCAAACTCTTTGACTAGCAGGATCATATGTTATAATAGGAGGATCATAAACTCCTAATAATGCAGGCAATGATGTGTCTTTATCATTAAAAAGATCAACTACAACACATCTATACAAGTATCCATTTAATGCAAGATTAGCATCAATTATAGTGAGGTTTGGAGTGTATTCTCCATTTGCATAAGTAAATGATTCATCAAGATTATACCAACCAACTCCATCATTCTCCTGCCACTGATAGCCTGTTGTGTTAACTGCAATAATACTGAACCCTGCAGATGACTCAACACAAACAGATGTATCAGAAGGGTTTGTTACTACAACAGGTTGTGAAATAAGAATTTGTGATACAACAACTAAAATCAAGGATATAGTTACTTTTGGCATCCATACAGATCTGTATAGTAATGCCATTATCTTTATACGAGATTTAGTTTTCAATTATACTTAGCTTTTCAGTTAAGGACCAAAATATGGTGGTTTTGGAAGATACGGTAAATCTATATTTAATAGATCATTCTATACTGAGATAGGCAAAAAGAAATAAACATATATATGTTAACAATAAAGCAAGTTTATGGTAAAGAAAAGGCAGTAGATAAGCTTGTTAAAATACGATATATTAGTAATTATTCTGAGCTATTCTCTAAGTATCAAAAAATGTCCGTCATCCTCAATCTTTATTATTGTAGAGGCCCTTACTGAACGTACTCTATCCTGAAAAACAGAAACAACATGATCAACGCCATTTTTTATACCGTCATCAATTTGACTGAAGGTGCGTGCTGTCGGTTGATCAGAAAAATTTGCTGATGTTGATACGATTGGTTTATCAAGCCTACGAATAGTTTCACCACTATATCTGCCATGAACTATTCTGATGGCAATGGTGCCATCTTTTGCTATTAAGTTTTTTGCCAGATTCACTGCACCATGATAAACAATTGTTAATGGTGACCTAGAATTTGATATTAAGTCATAAGCTATAGGGGGCACATTCTTTAAATATTTTTCAAGTTTTTCTACAGAATCCAGGAGAACTATCATTCCTTTATTTTCACTCCTACCTTTGAGTTTATAAATTCGCTGAACAGCCTTTGAATTTGTAGCATCACAACCGATACCCCAAATTGTGTCTGTTGGGTATAGTATTATTTTTCCTTTTTTCAATAATTCTACAGTCTCGTTTATTTCTTCTTCTATATTCATTCGCTTGTCCTTATTTTTAACAACTTATCCTGAATAATTCAGTAAAATAATTAGGTCACTAATTTAAGTAATTGTTCAGTTTCAATAGTATTTGCACAATTAAAATGTTTTTCAGGACATTTCCTTAAGCCATGCAAACCACATGGCCTGCACTTCATAATATCTTTCGTCTGTATAATATGTGAGTCCTCAGACATTGGTCCAAATCCAAATTCAGGGACCGTTGAACAAAATACTGCAGCAACCGGAGCATTCATCGCAGATGCCATATGCATTGGTGCTGAATCGTTTACATAATTCATAACAGCTTCTCGCATCAGGGCAGAGGATTCAAGAAACGTTAGTTTGCTAGCTAAGTTAAGGCTATTTTGATGTTTCGAGTTACTTAATATTCTATCACATAATGGTTTTTCCTTTGGTGATCCAAGCATATAAACGGCTATATCTTTATCCAAGGAAGATATAAAGTCAATCCATTTCTCCTCAGGAAACTGCTTAGTAAACCACAAAGAACCCGGAGAAACAGTTATGTACTTTTTTGTTTTAAACTGAGAAACCTTAGCCATATCATTTTTCGATGGATATAACTTTACAGAAAAAATACTACTATCCGTAATATGTTCAATTAACTTAAGGTTTCTTTCAGTTTCATGTGGATTATTTTCAGATGTGCCAATGTGATGCTTTATCCTTTTTGTGAAAAATAAGGAAAAAGGATTTTTGCTAAATCCAATCTTCATTTCAGCACCCGATAATATTGTCATTAATCCTGAGGAAGCAAAACGCTGCACATTGACGACCAGATCATATTTATTCTCTCTAATTATACTTATCAACTCCAGTAAACGTTCATATTTTTTTTCGGTTTTATCCCAAACTATTACGTGATGCAAATATGGATGTCTTCGCAATACACCTTCATAACCATATTTTAACAGAAAATCAATTTTAGCATCAACATAGTAATGATGAAGTTTTTCAATAAGCGGCGTGCTAAGAATAACATCTCCAAGAGAGGCAGTTTGTATTATTAAAATTTTCTTCACTTATGTTGTTTAAGACCAATACAAAAGTAAAGAAAAACCTACGCGAACTTATTTAGAATAATTTTTAATTTTCAATACATCAATATTATTAAACATAAGTTCCTATTTTTACAGCTTTCTAAATAACTAACACATTAAAGTATAATTATAATGGCAAATCTGGAAACAACTTACATGGGCTTAAAGCTTAAGAATCCTGTTATTGTTGGCAGTTCAGGATTAACGAACTCCATTGAGAATATATTAGAAATAGCTAAAGAAGGTGCAGGGGCTGTTGTACTAAAGTCTTTATTTGAAGAACAAATAAACCAGATGGCAAGCCACACTTACGACGAGGGAGATTACAGTAACTACTACGCTGAAGCACATGACTATATACAAAACTACACTTCAGAAAATGAGGTCTCAAACTACATTAGTTTAATAAAGGAATGTAAAGCGAAAGTTGACATTCCTATAATAGCTTCAATTAATTGTATGAGTGATAGTGAATGGATAGACTTTGCAAAAAAAATTGAAAGTGCCGGTGCAGATGGTCTTGAACTAAATATTTTTGTTATGCCATCCGATCCAAATAAAAGCAGTGCTGACAATGAAAAAGTTTATTTTAATATTATAGAAAAAATAACTAAGATTGTTAATATACCTATTGCGTTAAAATTAAGTTATTACTTCTCAAGCCTTGCTAAAACATTTGAGATGCTCTCATGGACGGGAATTAAAAGTCTTGTATTATTTAATCGTTTTTTCTCTCCTGACATTGATATTAATAAGTTTGAAATTAAATCAACAAATGTTTTTAGTTCACCTTCTGAATTATCACAATCGCTTAGGTGGATTGCCATGTTAAGTGATAATATACAATGTGACATTGCTGCATCAACAGGAATACATAATGGAGAAGCTGCTATTAAGCAATTACTTGTGGGTGCAAAAGCCGTTCAAATTGCTTCTGTTCTTTATAAAAAAGGTATTAAAGAGATATCGATAATACTCAAGGAAATAAACGATTGGATGGTTAATAATAATTTTGATAACATTGAACAGTTCCGAGGCAAAATGAACATTAAAAAGTCGGACAACCCTGCTGCTTATGAACGGGTTCAGTTTATGAAATATTTTTCAGGTATAGAATAAGCAATATTTCATTTGACAATTTAATAAATCGTTCTATCAAATTAATTACTATTTTTACTTTAAGTTAAAAAAACTTAATGTGAAAAAGTACACTAATGGATTACGCTTAATTCTATTATTAGCAGGATTAACGATAAGTTTATTGTCAAAAGGCCAGTTAATGAATCATTACTGGTCTCTTAATTTTAATTCGCAGTCATCCCTACTTTCTGGAGCTGTTGTTGCAGGCGATGGAGGTAATACCTCAATTTATTTTAACCCTTCAACAATTTCAGAAATAAAAAACGGTGGAAATCTTTCATTTGCAGCCTCACTGTTCACATGGGGAGTATATTATTTCAAAGATGCCTTAGGCACCAATATCGACATGACAAATGTCAGTTTCAATGTTCAACCTCAGTTTTTATCTTATAGTTATCGTAAAAAAGATAGCAAGTTTGCTGTTGCATTTACAGCATTAACCAGGATGAAAGAAAGGTTTGACATTAATTATTACAATTCGGAGAAAAAGGATGTTATTATCAACAGTCCGGGGATGGAGAACTACATTACAAGTTTCAAATATTATTTAGAATATACGGATAATTGGTTTGGACTAGCTAGTGCATATGATGTAAGTGATAAATTTAAAATTGGAGCTAGCCTTTTTCTATCATCATCATATATTTCTTACCGAATATTAATTAACACTACTGCTTTTTCATCAACCGACACTACATGGGTTGGTGGAGTACCTAACCCAGGTCCTGTATCAGAAGGAATGTACACCGAGTCATTTAAGTTTACCGATTACAGGCTAATAGCAAAACTTGGATTCTCATACATTTTTGATAAATGGCGATTTGGTTTAAATTTTACATCTCCATCCTTATCGATATTATCCTCAGGAAAAGAAGCATATCGCAATCAACAAATGGCAAATATTACAAATCCTGAAAATAATGAATTCATGCCAGGATATATTATAGTTAACGGCCAATCAAAAAACGATTTAACCACCAGGTCTAAACTACCTTTTTCTGTTTCATTTGGTTTTATATATGAAGTTGACAACGATCAAAACAGGCTCTATTTCACAATGGAGTATTTTGCAGGTGTTGCTCCTTATAAAATGGTTGATGCCCCCATAAAGGATAATATAACTTCAAACATTATTTATGATCAACTTAAGAATAAGGATTGGTTATCAGTTGCAGATGTTGCAAAACCTGTACTGAATGTTGCTATCGGCTATAGATGGGAATTAAATAAGGATCTCATGTTTTTGAGTGGATTTCGTACAGATTTTAACAATATAAATAATGCAGATTACAAACAGTATTCCGATTATAATAAAGTTAATACTACAAATATAAATATTTATCATTATACTGGAGGAGTTCAATTTTATTTTCTAAAAAAATACCTGCTGGTTGCAGGAGGTGAACTTTCTTTTGGATATGATAAAGACCAACGCCAAATGGCTAATTTCTCCGATCCTGTAGAGTATAGTCCTGAAGACCACCGAATTCTGATGGGGCCTCTTGAAAATAAAATGGATATTTACTATTTTGGGTTTAATATATACCTATCAGCCACATTTAAATTCGGTGGAAATAAGTAATACCAAATATGTCATTAGCTTAAGGATTAAGTTAATGACCTTTCCTTAATACAATCTCAGAATAGAATTGAAAAATGAACAATTTGACTATAAATTAGTAACTCGAATTTCATATTGATTTAAATTATTAGATTTGCATCTTAAGAATCCCAAAAAATCATTTTTACAGAAACTAAATAAATAATTATGCATAAAAAAAATTCATTACTCAAGATGCTGTTGGTAATAATTATACCTGCAAGCATTCTGATGCTATCATCATGTTATCCAGACGAAAGTCTTTCTATTAATGAAACTGATGTTATAATGACAGGTTATTACGATTCAGTTGATTTCACATCATTAAAAACTTATTATATGTCTGACACTGTGTACGCAGTAAGAGATGATACAACTGACCATTCACTTATTGAGTACAATAATTTAATCATTGAAACTATTGATAGCAACATGGCAAAATACGGTTACACAAGGGTTAGTGATACTGCTTCGGATGTACCCAATATCAGAATTTCATCGGCATCCATAACAGTAAAAAATGTTTCTGTTGGTTGGTGGTATCCATACTATCCCGGTTGGGGATGGGGATGGGGATATGGATGGAAATCTGGGCCTCGTGGAGTAGATTACTATTATCCAGGATATCCGGGATACTATCCTCCTGGTTATGGATGGGGTTACCCTTATTATACTAGCTACACAACCGGAACACTATTAATTGAGATGGCAAATCCCAATGATTATAGGGTAATTGGCAACGATACAGTAGTGCCTATTTACTGGGGTGCCGGTATAAATGGAGTACTTAGTAGTGGTTCTGATGCTTCACGGATAACTAAAGATATTGATAAAGCCTTTGAACTATCACTACAAATAAAGACCAATTAATAACAACTCTAAACTTAAGAAGATGAAAAAAAATAAAATATTATTAATAGGCCTTTTTATGATGCTATTTGGAGTTTCTTCATTTGGTCAAGGTGGAGGAGTATGGAATTTCGACTGGAATATGGGTTTCCCAATGGGAGATACTAAAGATTTCATCGGACAACCTACCTTTCGTGGTTTTTCAATTGAAGGACGTAGTTATGTTACTGAAAACATAACAGTTGGAGGTATTGCCGGATGGAGTGTTTTTTATGAAAATTTTGGTTGGGTTACTGAAGATAGAACAGAAGACAACGGCCAAATTTATGGCTATAAAAGAAGATACTTAAACGTTATGCCTTTGATGGTTACCGGTCATTATTATTTTTCTCAAGGACAAATACAACCATATATTGGAGCAGGACTAGGTACTTACTATATTGAATCACGCGATTTTATTGGTATTTATTATGTTCAAGGTAAGGATTGGCATTTTGGTATTGCTCCGGAGGTGGGTGTTGTTATGCCATTTGGAAGTGGAAATACAGGCATGAACATTAATTTTAAATATAACATGGCACTTAAAACTAAAAATAACCCAAGCTATTCATGGCTGGGTATTAATGTAGGTATCTCCTACCTGTTTTAGAAGTTGTAGTTTTTTATACTATAAACCGGGAAGAGCTAGTTGTTACCTTCCCGGTTTTTTTATTACATTTACATCCAAAAAATATACAATATCCATATGAATAAAACAATACTCATTTCATTATTATTTATATTGGAGATTAGCCTCTCAGTGTATGGCCAAAAAGACAAACACGTTCAAGACCAAACTAAAACAGTTACAAAAGATACTACCTATAAAAGCTTAAAAAGAAACATTATAAAATGGAATCTTACGCCATTGATATGGAGTTTTCAAAACATTAATATTTCATATGAGAGAACTACATCAAGCCATGGTTCTTTTTCGGTAAATGCCGGATATTTTACACTACCGTTATTAGGGGGAAGTGTAACTGATAGTTTTGATATTAAGGCAAACAGAAATAATTGGGGATTTAGCGTTTCAGGTGATAAACGATGGTATTTTAAAAAACGAAATGTTGGATTTGCACCTGATGGTTTGTATTGGGGTATATTTGGATCCATTCATTATTATGAGTTTGAAAGTAGCTTCAAAATAATAAATAGCCAGGTAGCTTCGGGTGATTTAGTTTTAGATGGTAATTTTGGAGTAGTTAGTGCCGGTGTTGAACTGGGCTACCAATTTGTTCTAAAAAATAACTTAACAATAGATTTGATATTTATGGGACCGGCAATATCAACCTATACAGGAAGTCTAGGTATAAGTGGTGATTTACAAGTAGATGAAGATAGTGAATACGTAAAAGGTATTTATGATGTTCTTGTGGCAAGATTTCCAGGAGTTGATAAACTACTTGATGAGAAAAAGATTAAAGATAATGGAAGTGTATTTAGTTTTGGTCCGGGAATGAGGTATATGATCCAGATAGGATATAGATTTTAACTGGTATAGTCAATTGTAGGAAGTAAAAGCTATTAAATACTTACAAACTGAATATTCCAAATAAGTATAAGCAGAAATAATAACTAATTTGATAAATAGTCAATCTAATATTTAAAAAAATGACACGAATTTTTACACTACTATTTTTAATATTTGCTGCATTTAATACAATAAACGCACAGCAACAGCTACTCAACCCCGGATTTGAAGAATGGGAAAATGTTTGGGTAGGAACTGATGAACCAGTTCATTGGAGCTCCATAAAGACTTCAGATAGTGCATATTTTAATAATTTGGCTCCTGTAGTTTGGGGGCCTAGTACCGATGCTCATACAGGCAATTACTCGTTAAGACTATTTAATTACGACAGTTTTGTAATCGCAACAGGAATGATGACAAATGGCCGTGCTCACACAGAATTACCTGCTGACTTGAGTTATGTATTTACTGATCAAGAAAATGATAAGTGGCACAGAGTATTAACTGAAAGACCCGACAGTGTTGCAGGTTGGTTTAAATGTAACCCTGGGGCAGGCGATTTTGGAACTGTTAAATTTATTTTGCATACTGGTTATGCTCAATTACCTGGCGATGAACTCAATTCAATAGCTATGGCATACTATGAACTACCTACACAGGAAATAACTCAATGGACAAGATTTTCTGTTCCATTTGTATATTATTCAAGCAACAATCCTGAATATATTCTATCTGTTCTTACATCAGGAAACGGTATAGAGGCAATGATTGGAAGCACAGCTCTTTTTGACGATATAGAGCTAATATATAACGAGAGTTCTGTGATTGAGTTATCCAAAAATCAATTTAAAATTTTTAGCAATGACAAACGATTAAATATTCTAATTGAAGAGAATAAAGGGGTATTATTTGAAATAAGATTATTAAACACAAGTGGTCGTACTGTATTAACAGATGAAATAGTGGCAGGAGAAAACAACACTATTAATATTAGTTCGTTGCCTACTGGCTTATACATAGTTGTTGCTTCAAACTCAACAAAAATGTTTTCAAAAAAGATATTGCTCAAATAACATATTTTTAGCAAAACATTTAACCAGCTATTGCTAATCCACATGAAAAGAAGATTATACAGTAAAAATCAACTACCAATATTTTTATTGATATTAATCTGGATTACTGTTAATAGTAATGCTATTGGTCAAAATAACGGAACTTTCTCAGGACGAGTTATTGATAAAACAACTTCCGAATCCCTGATTGGCGCAAATATTTTTTTAAAGAAAGACATGTCATTAGGTGTTGTTAGCGACTTTAATGGTTACTTCTCTTTATCAGTACCACAAGGCAACTATGTTTTTGCTGTTTCATATACTGGTATGAAATCGCAAACGGTTCAAGTAAAAATAGTTACTGATAGCACTACTAATATTAACTTTGAGATGACTTCGTTTAGTACTAATTTTGAAGAAATTGTTGTTAGAGCAGGCAAATTTGATAAAAGTATTGAAGACCAGACATCATCAATAGAAATAATGAGTCCCAGACTTATTGATGCAAAAAATACTGAGTCTGTTGAAACAATTCTGAATATGGTTCCAGGATTAAACATACTCGATGAAGAACCCCAAATTAGAGGTGGCAGTGGATTTACTTTTGGAGTAGGCAGCAAAGTTGCAGTTTTCGTAGATAATTTACCAATAACATCAGGAGATGCCGGCAAAACCAATTGGTCGCTTATTCCAGTAGAAAACATTAAACAAATTGAAGTTGTGAAAGGGGCATCATCTGTACTTTCTGGTGCCTCAGCTTTAAGTGGTGCAATTTATATACGAACCAAGTATCCGGGAATTCAGCCTGAAACGAAAATTAAAGTTTTTGGTGGTTTCTACTCGCCACCAAGATTACCTGCGTTAAAATGGTGGAACGGAATAAATTATACATCAGGAGCAAGTTTTTCACACTCGCAACAACTTAATGATGGCCATACCGATTTAGTAGTAGGAGGAATGTTCTTAGCAAACATGAGCTATTTAGGAGCACCTGTTCCCGGCCCATTAGTTGTTGATACAATACCCATTAGTGATAATGATATGGCCAATCGCAGAGTAAGGCTAAATTTTAACTTGCGCCACCGTTCTAAAAAAATATCAGGACTTGATTTTGGGCTTAACGGAAATGTTATGTATGATAAATCGAGCAAAGTTTTCGCGTGGTTAGACGATACAACAAATTTCTATAGAGCATATCCCGGAGCAGTACTGTTATCTAAAAACACTACATTCTATTTGGATCCATTCGTTAATTTTTATTCAAGTATGGGTTTTAAGCACGAGTTTACGTCAAGAATTATGTATTCCAACAACGATGCTAATAATAATCAGTCTACCAAATCGCTTTTTGTTTACAATAATTATCAATTTGGAAAGAGCTTTAAAAACCTAGGTAACCTTGATTTTATTGTTGGTGCAACAAGTCAATATACCTATTCATACGCTCACCTTTACGAAGCATCAGGATCCCCATCAAACTATTTGTGGAATACATCAATTTTTATGGAGATTGAAAAAAAGATTGGAAATGTATTAAATGTGTCAGCCGGTGTCCGTCTTGAAAATTATCAAATTAACGACTCAATACGTGATAACAAACCAATATTAAGACTTGGAGCATCATTAAAATTGGGACAGGAAACATATATAAGAGCATCCTTAGGTCAAGGGTATCGCTTTCCAACAATTACCGAAAGGTATATAAAAACAACCGTTGGCAGTTTTGGTGTCTTTGATAACCCAGATCTCATCCCCGAAACGAGTTGGAATTCTGAAATAGGAATAAAACAGGGTTTCAAGTTTGCCAAATATTATGGATATGTTGATGTTGCCCTATTTTATCAGGAATATAATAACACTATCGAATACTTGTTCGGCTTTTGGGATTCAACTTATACTTTTGCAATTGCGGGGTTCAAATTTGTAAATACTGGTAAATCAAAGGTTACAGGTATCGACATATCGCAAACCGGTCAACTTAAAGTATCTGATAAATTTTCAATTATTACTTTGTTTGGCTATACCTATATTTTACCTGTAACACTGCAACCAGACTATGTATTTGCAAAAGACTATAATCCAGGTGGAAGCAAAGAGTTTTCTTATGAAACAACAAGTGTTAACCCGGGCAGGGATATATTAAAATATCGTTTTCTGCATACATTTAAAATGGATATAGAATTAGATTATTCAAGATTCTCTGTGGGCTTTAGCCTTAAGTATTTTAGTAAAATAGAAAACCTCGACAAAGCAATTTTTGATTTTGAAGATGCTACAGTCGGTACAGGAGGTACGATGCAAGCTATTTTATATAGAAAATATTATGAAACGCATAATAATGGCAATGTAATTATTGATTGTAGAGCAAGTTACAAAATAGGAATAAGGCATAAAGTATCTATAATATCATCCAATATTTTAAACAGAATGTATTCTCTAAGACCGCTAAAAGCGGAACCCATGCGAAACATAACCCTGCAATACGTTCTAAATATTTAATATTAATTACATAATCAAGACCAAATATTATTTTGATGTGTTGAGGAAATTGTTGAGTTTCACAAAGAAAAAAAGATATTATGATTGAACATGAACTATCAAATTCGTGATAAAATTCCTAGTAGAAGACATATTATTTTTAAAAAACCGATCATTTAAAGGTTTTAGTGTTAAACCTGAAAATGATTATATAAAAAACAAAAATGTTGTTCTTACTTAACTTTACTAACAGTTGTATTAGTTGTACCCATAATTGTAGCAGGAATTGTAACCCCACCCTGATCGATATCTAACGACATATCCAAATCAATTGTAGAACTAATAAGCATACCTGTCTTTCTATCAACAGTCATACTACCAGTAGTGGTTCCGGTAAGAGATAATTCCTCTTCTATATCATTAGCGGTTACTGTTCCTTCAACATCCAATTCAGCATGCTTACGCGATACTTTTTTTAATGTATAAACAACATGCACCTTCATCTCACTATCTTCCAGCGTGTTAATATCTGACTCCCAACTGTCACCAACCTTAATCTTCCCTTCAGGATAAATAGCATGTGTATTTCCCGAACTTAAACTATTTGCCAAATCACTATTATTAGAAAATTTGCTAAGATCGATATCCAGTACTTTGCCCCGATTGTTCTTTACTATATAAATTTGTGCTCCAATAATCTTGTTCATTTGCTCTGCAATCTGAGCTCCCATACCTTCAAAAGTTGTTGAATCCCTCGAATCGTATATTATCTCCATCCCAAATATCTTCTGATCCATCTTGATTCTGTTAAAGGCATATTCCTCACTTATATCATTACCCTCAATTTTATTTACAACAGAAGACATTTCAAACATCATAACTTGTTCTAATGTAGTAGTGGTTCCCATAGCATCAAAAGTAATATCCTGTTCAATATCAGAAACAAAATTGTAACTATCGCCAACATTAAGGTTATAAACCAGCTTTATGCTTTTTTGAGCAAACGCACCCGAAGTTACTATCATAAATAGGCTAATAATTGTCAATAATACTTTTTGAATTTTAAATCTCATAATATGGTCAGTTTAATAATTAATCTAGATATATATTCTATGTAGTTTTTAGAAGATAAAAAATAGCCACTGGTTCTCAAATTAAAATGTAGGATTATCTTCATCAGTCATCGTATTCATTTTTGATGAATAAGTTGATATACCTGCGCTGGCATCCTCAACAGAGAATCCTCCTCCACCCTGTGAATAATCTTCAAATTTAGCAAAATCTGCAATAAACCTTAGCCTCAAATCTCCTGTTGCTCCATTACGGTGCTTGGCTATAATAATCTCCGAAACACCTTGCGTTGGAGACCCATCTTCATACTCATCGATCTTATAATATTCGGCTCTGTAAATAAACAACACAAGATCAGCATCTTGTTCTATGGCTCCCGACTCACGTAAATCGGATAATATGGGTCGTTTAGAAGCACCGGGTCTTGTTTCAACTGCACGACTAAGCTGCGATAATGCTAGTACCGGTATATTAAGTTCCTTTGCCAATGCCTTTAGCGACCTTGATATTTGACTTATTTCCTGCTCACGATTTCCCTTACTATCTGTCCCGCCACTCATAAGTTGCAGGTAATCAACAAATACCATTTGAATATCGTGCTGTTGTTTTAAACGACGACATTTTGCTCTTAATTCAAAAATAGACAATGCAGGCGTGTCGTCAATAAACATCTTTGCATCAACTAAGTTTGATACCTTATCAGTTAACTGCTGCCATTCATAACCTGCTAGATCACCCCTCTTAAGTTTATCAGATCTTAACTCAGTTTCGCTGGATATTAGTCTTGTAACAAGCTGAACAGATGACATCTCCAATGAAAAGAAAGCAACAGGCTTATTAAACTCCACAGCTACATTTCGTGCCATATTCAAAGCAAATGCTGTTTTACCCATTGATGGTCGGGCAGCCAATATAATAAGATCTGACTTTTGCCATCCTGATGTTATCCTATCAAGGTCGACATAACCTGAAGGTACACCTCTCAAATGTTGATCAGAGTCTTTAGCACTCTCAATATCTTGAATTGCCTGTTTAATCAGCGATGGCATATCTTCAAAACTACGTCTAAGGTTAGACTCAGATACTGCAAAAAGATTTTGTTCGGCTTTATCGAGTAAATCAAAAACATCTGTAGTATCTTCAAATGCATCCTTAATAATAAGAGAAGATATCCTGATTAATTCTCGCTGAATATGCTTTTGCAGAATAATTCTTGCATGATACTCAACATTAGCAGTTGAAGCAATACGACTGGTCAACATGGTAATATAATAAGGACCGCCTACCATCTCGAGTTCGCCTAAACTTTTTAATTCATTGGTAACTGTGAGTATATCAACTGGTTCTGACTTCGCAAACAGACTTGCAATGGCTCCCATTATTTTTTTATGACTGTCCTTATAAAAAACGTTAGGGGGAAGAATGTCTATAACCGAACTTACTGCATCTTTTTCAAGCATCATGGCTCCAAGAACTGCCTCTTCAAGATCGATAGCTTGAGGCTGAACTTTACCATGCTCGGCAAGCTGTTGCACAGTTACATTTGTACTTTTTTTTAAACTTGATTTGCGATTATCTTTTTTCAATTCTTCCATGTGCCCAAAATTACAAATATTGCCAGATAGTTAATAAACTGTTGATAACTATTTTTACAAAAAAAATCATTATTGTAATCCATTATTAATATTTACGAATACTCAATGCAATCGATACAAACAATGGGTTAACAGAGGTTTCTACAGTAATTATTTTTTTGATTACAATTAACACTAAAAAAACAGCTTTTCAACTCTTAGATTCAATTACTTCTATATTTTCGTGAGCTTATTTTTAACTAAAGAATGAAAAAATGATGAACACAGAAAAATTTAGAGATGCTTGCGTTGAAGCAACAAAAATATTTACAAAACTCAACCTTAAAGAATACAATGAATTACAATCTAAACTAGAATATTGTATTGGTAGTTATGACTTTGATAAAAATCCAAATGGCTTAATTGAATATGGTACAAGTGCTCTTACGGAACTAATATCTTATAAAAAACAAAACCCAAGAAAGGTTAATAAAAAAATAATTGCCAATCTGGAAAAATATCTACAAAACTAGTCCTTGTGCTATAAAAAATAAAGAGGCTATCTAAAGCTAACTACAAAAAACATTAGGCTGTCCAGAAAGTTAAAAATGTCTGTCATTCTGAGTGATAGTGAAGAATCTAATATATTGTTAATTGTCACTTAGAGATTCTTCACTATCATTCAGAATGACAAAAAACTAAATTTTTTGGATAGCCTCATTAATTTTTCCAGATAAAATTATTTTAAAAGTGGTTCTAAGGATGCGTTAAAAACTTCCTGATAATTATTGGGAAATTATTGACTTTGTTAGAACCACTAAATAATAACAATATCAGTATCTGGAATTAGCTCCAATCCAAGATATCTTCTTAATAATTGGGTTATGGTTATCACATCTTTTTGGCAATAAGTTACAATTCGATCCAGGTCTTTCTCAACCCAGTAAACGTGGCCAACCATCGATCCATCAATATCATCCTTCGGTGTTGGTATATTAAATAAAGCAGCTAACAATTCCAGAGATGTATAATGCTTATAATCACCAAACTTCCATAGTTCCATAGTATCTATATGTCTCACTTCCCATGGTTTTTTCCCTGCAAGATTAATAATCTCAGGAAGCTTAATACCGTTCACAAGCATACGTCGAGCAATATATGGAAAATCAAATTCCTTCCCATTATGAGCACAAAGCAAACTGTAATTGTTATTATAATGTTTATCCAGAAGGTCAGCAAATTCTTCTAAGAGTATCTTTTCGTCATCACCATAGAAGGATTTTATTCTAAATTCTTTTCCGTTAGCATAACCACAAGATAAACATACAATCTTGCCAAATTCTGCGTAAATACCGGCACTCGAATACAGCTTATCAGCAGTAGCATCAGGATTATTCCGCTTAAGCTGTTCTGCTTTTTTTCCCCATAAGTATTTAAACTTATCATCTAACTCACTAAAATCAGGAAACTGTGAAACGGTTTCAATATCAAGAAATAATACATTATCAAGTTTTAGATTATTAAGCATAATAACAGTATTTTTTTAGATGAGAAATATACAAAAAAAAGGATTACATTCGGCAATGAAAAATAGAATTCTAAACTGATGAGCAGTTTCTTTAAAATTATTACTTTAATAATGCTGTCATTGGTAATAAACTCTTGCTCAAAAGTGGAGAAAAATAGAGATCCTATAATTGAAATATTCAGTCCTGAACACAAACAACAATTTTCACTTCCAGACACCATTAACATCAAGTTTAGTGTTACGTATAATTATGAAATTGAATATATTAGGGTTAGTATTGTTGATAAAAATATGATCCCCATCTCAGACCAGAAGTTTATATATCCTGAAGACGATGCTAATGATTATAATATTTATTTACCAATTAGCATATTGCCACAGAACGTTAGTGTTCCTCCTTACTATGTTCAGGTTACGATAAGCAGTTTATCACAAATTAACCACACATATCAGGAAATAAGCTTATTAAATAGTGAGGTTAAATACAAAGGTTGTTTTTTAATTGGCAACACGGGGATTAACACTTTAAGCATTGCTTATTTTAATGATCAATATAAAAAAAATTATAGCACCGAACTAAGTGGTAACTACTTAGGTTCTGATATTTCTATTGATGCCAATTTGTTATATTTAATAACCAACACTCCTGACAGAATAAGAGCAATTGATAGTGACAATGGAGAAGTTGCATGGATTAAAGAACCTCAACTTCCATATCCTGAATTCAATAAGATACTTGTTAACAATAACATAGTTTACTTAAGCACAAATATTGGACGGATAATAGGGCTTACTGCGGATAATGGCATCCAAATTTTTAACACACCAATACTTGCTGATTCTGCTCCATACAACCTTTGCATAACCGAAGATTATTTAATTGCAGATACCAGACTACGTAATTCGGGATCAACAATTTGGGCTACATACTACAAGCAAACAGGTAATAAGTATCAAATATTTCCAACCAATTATGAAACTTTGGCAATATATAGTCTTGAAAGCAAAAACAGAATAGTTGCATTTTGCAATAATAACTCAACAGGGCAAATAATTAGCTTTAATGTTAAAACGAATAATATTGAAAATAGCCTTATTGTAACCAATATTGAAATACAGCAATCATATAAAATTGATGAAAATAATTTTCTGTTTTCCAGTGAAAATAAACTTTTTCATTTTGACCAGCAAAACCAATCATATGCAAAAATATTAGAAACAGAAGATATTATTTATGATCTAAAGTTTGATTTTATTAATAGCTATTTATTTGTAACACAGTCAAATAAAACAGAAATATATTCTTATCCGGGGCTAATTAATATTGAAACTATCGAAACTTTATATCAAATAGAGAATGTGGAGTTACTATACAGCTATTGATTTGTTATCAATAATTCATATTTTAGCTTCATAATTGAATAATTATTCCTACATGCATTCGAAAAACCATTTGGGTTGTCAATAAATCTGAAAAGTACTTTAAACCAAAATCACAAATGAATAAATTAGAAGAACATTTTTCAAAGTTTAGAAAACATATAATCGGTGACGAATTAGAGTTTGAAACTCCATTTGGAATAAAGAAAATGATTTATGCTGACTGGGTTGCAAGTGGACGGCTATATAGACCAATTGAGGAAAAAATAACAAATACTATTGGTCCTAATATTGGTAATACACATACTGAAACTACCGAAACCGGAACATTAATGACTAATGCTTATCATGAAGCACACAAGATCATTAAAAACCATGTAGGAGCAAATGAAAATGATGTAATTATTACTGCAGGATTTGGAATGACTGCTGTTATAAACAAACTTCAGCGTATTCTTGGATTGAGAAACTGCGCTATATTTACTGAAGAAAATAATTGTATTCCTAAAGAAGAAGAACCGGTAGTCTTCATAACTCATATGGAACACCACTCCAACCACACTTCATGGCTCGAAACAATAGCAAAAATAGTAATCTTAGAGCCCGATTCTGAAAATAAAGTATGTACAGATGAGCTGAGGAAACAATTAGAACTTCATAAAAATCATAAGATTAAAATTGGATCATTTACCGGTGGTTCCAATGTAACCGGAGCAATTCCTCCATACTTTGAAATGGCCGAGATTATGCACGAATATGGCGGAATAGCCATGGTTGATTTTGCCGGATCAGCACCCTATATCGATATAAATATGCATCCTGACAATCCAAAGCAAAGTTTAGATGCTATTTTCTTCTCGCCACATAAATTTCTTGGTGGACCTGGTAGTTCAGGAGTTCTTATCTTTAGTAAAAACATTTATAAAAAGGAGGTACCGGATAATCCGGGAGGAGGAACAGTTGAATGGACTGATCCATGGGGTGGTCACAAATATTATGATGATATTGAACTACGCGAAGATGGCGGTACACCGGGATTTCTTCAAGCAATAAGAGCAGCCTATGCAATTTTGTTAAAAGATAAGATGAATACTACCCTAATTACCCAACGTGAAGAAGAGTTAGTAAAATTAGCCTTTAAGGGTTTTTCAAAAATAAAAGGGATTCATATATTGGCCGATAATATAACTGACCGTTTTGGAGTGTTCTCATTTTGGTTTGAGGACATACACTTTAACCTAATAGTAAAATTGCTAAACGACAGATATGGAATTCAGGTTAGAGGAGGTTGTGCATGTGCAGGAACCTATGGTCATTTTTTACTTAATGTAACACCCGAAGAATCATTGCGAATTGTTGAAAGAATTAATAGCGGAGATTTATCAAACAAACCTGGCTTTGTAAGAGTTTCACTTCATCCTACAATGACCAATATGGAGCTTGAATTTATAATATCATCACTTAATGATATTACTGAAAACCACGATGAATGGAGTAAAGACTATATATACGACAAACATACTAATGAATTTAATTACAAAAATTCAACTCAAAATATCCAGAAAATAATTGATAATTGGTATAAAATATAATTATTAAGCAATCAAAAAAAGAGGCTGTCCAAAAAGTTAAAAACGTCTGTCATTCTGATCCGACTAAGGCGGATCAGAATGACAAAAAACTAACTTTTTGGACAGCTTAATTATTTTACAGATAATACTTTAACCCGGAATATGCATTAGAAAATCTATTCCGAACTACAATTACTGCAAAATATACCACTTTGCTGAGTTTTGAAGCATCACCATAGCGGTGCTATGCTTTCATTTCAAAACTGTATATTTTATTGTACTTGAAGTTCTCATAACGAAGTTCCAATGCATAATCCGGGTTTAATGCTCACTTAGGTATTTAGCAACCCCTGCTGCGTCGGCAACCATGGCATCATCACCTGGTTTCCAGTTTGCAGGGCAAACTTCACCATGATCTTCAAAAAACTGCAAAGCATCAACCATGCGTATGGCTTCATCAATACTACGACCAAGAGGTAGGTCGTTGACTACCTGATGGCGGACAACACCCTGTTTATCAATTAGGAACAAGCCACGATAAGCAACTGGTTCGCCATCAAACTCTCCTTCACCATCCTCATTAAAATCATATGATCCGGCAAGAACGTCATAATTCTCAGAGATTGTTTTAGAAAGATCGGATACCAATGGATATTTAACACCCTTGATACCACCATCATTTTTCTCTGTGTTTAACCATGCCCAGTGCGAGAAATGTGAGTCAACGGAACATCCCACTACTGCAACATTACGTTTTTCAAAATCATCCATCCTTTCCTGAAATGCAATAATCTCAGTAGGGCAAACAAAAGTAAAATCCAGAGGATAGAAAAAGAATACAACATGCTTTTTTCCAATGAATTGCTCCAGTGAGAATTTCTCTACAAATTCGCCACCGTTTACAACGGCATTGGCTTCAAATAATGGGGCTTTTTTACCAACTAATACTGACATAATATTTATTTATAATTGATTAACAGTTTAAACTCATATGTGAGTTATTGAATATATTTCTCTAGATTTTGCAAAATTACAAATTATTTCTAATAAGAATAATTATAAATATGTTAATTTAGAGAAATAGAGGTAGTTGAGAGAGCATATTGGTGAATATTAAACAAAACTTTAGACTATTGCCACAATACAAACAAACTTATTTTAAGTTGAGAGCGCTTATCTGTCCGTTGCTCAAACCCTCACAAATCTGTTCAACTATTTCCCACTCACGCTTTGTAAGTTGATAATCCATAATAAAAAGATCACGTACCTCTTGCTTGCTATTAACTACCAAAGCAAATGGCTATTGGCTATTGGCTGTTAGCTTTTGGCTGTTATCTTTTGGTTATTGGTTATTAGATATTGATTATTTGAGATTTTGGCTATTGGCTGTTAGCTGTTGGCTATTGAAGGTTGCCTGAGGTTTTGACTGCTGATTGATGACTGCTTACTGTTGACTACTTACTGCTAACTGCTGACTGTTGGTCATTGGTCATTAGTTATTAGTTATTGGTTATTTGAGGTTTTGACTGCTGACTGCTTACTGCTAACTACCGACTGCGACACTATTCAACAAGTGCATCAACATCAATTGTAATAGGTATATCTCGCTGAAAATCGTACAGAGTCAATCTCCTAATTTCATAATAACTTCTCCAGTATGACATCAATGATCTATAATATCCAACCTTGGAATTATCGTTATCAACCTGAGCCATTCTAAGCTCCAACACATCGTTTATTTTTCCTATCATGTAACGTTTCTGGGTAATTTCAAATCTTTTTTGAGCTACAGTATCAGATTTAGCTGCAATCATCATCTGATTTTTTTGCATATTGTATTCCATAACATTTATGAAAACATTCTGTTTGAAATCAATAATATCCTGTTCCACAGCTGTTATCTCAAGATCCTGATTTGATTCAGCCATCTTAATAGTACCCTTTGCCTTACCCCAATCGAGAATAGGCACAGAAATTCCAAGAACAACTCTTTCCTCATCCAGTGGGTTAATATATGCACCACTTAAGGCATCCGATGTTTGCGTTAATCCAAGCACAGCATACAACTCAGCATCAAACCTACCTTCGGTTCGTGCTCGATTAACTTCACTCTCTGCTTCCAGTAAACGACGCTTAAAATCAATCCCCTGTGAACTATTATTTTTTGCTTCATCAATTGCTCTGACAGGAGAGATTGCAAAATCAGGTGTTAAAACAGGCGGTATTAACTCAATAGAAGCACTATCTTTTAAACGCAAATATGATTTAAAAACAAAAAATCTGTTTTCATAGCTAAGCTCTGAATTTTCCACATCGGATGTTGCCGTTAGTAGATTCAGCTCAAGCTGGAGCAATTCATTTTCAGCAATTTTACCCAAAGTATAACGCCCCTCTGCAATTTTATATAAGGTATCATAATTTGACAGATTTTTATAGGCTATCTTCCGTTCCAGCTGAGCAATGAGCAACGAAAAGAAATGATCAACTGCTGTTGATGCAATTTTTTCATTTTGTTCAACTACTACCCTCTTGGCAGCCTCATATTTCATGGGTTCAATTTTTTTAAGCCATTTATATGGGTTATAGTTAAATATTGGTTGTCTGATACCAATATTTACCATGTTAGCCAAATATTGTGTTGTTGTTGTATCTGTACTAAAGTTGTCCATACGTGATAACCCGGTGCTTAAAAATACTTCACCTCCGGTAAATCCAACTTTCTGACTAAGTGAAAGGTTAACCTCATAACTTGTTAAACTTTGAGGAGTATAGTTAGTACTTCCATCTTGAGCCGATACAGGTATAATACTTCTGTTAACATTAGGCATTGTTGCATCCACTGCCAGATTTGGAAGGTAGGTTGCTTTAAAGAACCTGTAACTCCAATAACTATGTCGGTAACTATGTTTGGCTTTCAATGCATCGGGAGATTGCTTTTGGGCAATTTCAATAACCTCGTTAAGTGTGTACTTAACAGAATTTTGAGCGTTACTTATAATTGAAACAAAAGATATAATTATAACTACAATCATTAATCTGAACATGGCTAAAAATCTTATTGTATGTATGGATAGTTAATTCGTTTATAATACCAAATAGCCACCAAAATAAGCCTTAAAACCTTTATCTTTTCCATCTTATCTTCTTAAAATATTTCTTCCGTAGCTTTGGCTATGCAACAAATATTTTAAATCGATAAACAGAAAAATATTTTGTTTTATAAGGCTCATTTTGATAACTAATTGGTATAATTTTATCAAAACCTGTATTTTTCAGGCATGAAAATAATTATTACAAAATTAATACTTTAAAGTGTTTGTTTTGTATGTTGATGAAATAATTCAAATCTAAAGAAAAACGGAATATCGAATATTGAATGCTGAATATCGAATGTTGAATGAAATACAAAACTAACTTCAGTATTCTAAATTTGGTGTTCGACATTCTAAATTCAGACCTGTTTGCCTCAGGCATAATTATAATGGAAAAATAAATTGTTACTTCATGATATAGGTTTACACTAAGTTTAGTTTAAAACTTTTAAATTAGACGATATGAAACGAGAGAAAAATGGCACTTTTAGGGTTTTTAGTGCTGCCCTAAAGAAGGAGAAGGTAAAACTTATTGATGAAGGAAAGGTTACAGTAAAGCAAGTAAGTGAGATTTATGATGTCAGTCAAAGAGCAGTTTACAACTGGATAAAACAATATTCCACAATTGCTAGAGATGAACGTATTGTAGTTGAGAAGGTCTCAGAGGCTGAGCAGACCCAAACACTTTATAAGCAAGTTAGGGATCTGGAACAGGCATTGGGAAGAAAGCAGATGGAGCTGGATTACTATAAGGAAATCGTAAAACTTGCGAGTGAGTATAATGAGGTTGATATCGAAAAAAAACACAAACCCAAGCAATGATGAATTTAGCATTACAAGGTTATCCTGTAACGGAACTGACTGATCTGATAGGTATATCACGCCAAGCCTATTATAAACGCATGAAATACAAACATAGCTGTGCTGTGTTGGCAAGTGGGTTCGAGCAGTTGGTCAAAGATGAAAGAGGCATTAAATCCAGAGCTGGTTTAAGAGCCATTTTCTATAAGAATAACCTAAATGGGTTGATTGGGGTTAATCGGTTTGAGACACAAATGAGCAGGATGGGATATGCATTAAGACCTTATAGGAATTTTATAAAAACCACTGATTCCCGTGGGCGCAACCATAAATACGACAACCTTATAGAGGGGATGTCGGTAACTGGCTCAAACCAAGTTATCGTCGGTGATATTACATATTACAAAGTAGGTTCAGTTGTATATTACATATTTATCTTTACTGATCTTTATACTCTCGAAATCAAAGGGATAAATAGCAGCAAAAATATGTTGGGCATCAATGCCGAAAAGTGTTTGCGCCAAGTGCTTAAATACTGTAAACAAAAAAAGTTCAATAATAAGATGATAATACATACTGATGGAGGGGCTCAATACAGGAGCAATGCCTTTCAGTTGATGTTACGAAAGGCAGAAATAAGACCAAGCCAGGCAAAAAACTGTTTGGAGAATGGACTGTCAGAAAGAGTCAATGGAATAGTGAAGAATGAATACCTGAACGACTTTGACATAAAAGGACAATCCCACTTAAACAGGGTGTTAAAAAGAATTGCTGACCAAAACAATGCCGTATGGCCAAAACAAAAACTGGGCTGGAGAACCCCAGTTGATTTTGCTCATTGGATACAGAACCTCCAAGAGGACAAACGCCCGGTTTTTATTGTAAAGGAAGTTTGAATAAGAATTATAACACACGATAGGTTTTTTTAGGTATGGCAAATAAAAAAAAGTTTATAAATTTGAACCAAAAAAGGGGGAAAGAAAAACCCTTACCCCCAAACTTTTTTAATTGGTGAAGTTATCCCTTGGATGGTTGCTCCTCAGCAGAGCCAGCTTCTGTTTCGCTTCACATTACAAATGTAGAAAATTGAGTATGTATTTTAAATATAATTATTAACAATTAAATTAAAAAACTAAACTTTGTGTCAACCATATTCATGAAGCATCAAATATCGAATATTGAATGCCGAATATCGAATGTTGAATGAAATACAAAACTAACTTCAGTATTCTAAATTCGGTGTTCGACATTCTATATTCAGACCTTTCTGCCTCAGGCATAATTATAATGGAAAAATAAATATCGAATATTGAATGCTGAATATCGAATGTTGAATGAAATACAAAACTAACTTCAGTATTCTAAATTCGGTGTTCGACATTCTATATTCAAACCTGTCTGCCTCTGGCATGATAAAAATGGGAAATGGCTGTCATTTCGATCCGCCTAAGGCAGAGAGACTTGCCTGCGGCAGGCAGGAATCCCTTGAGCACAATCCTGTCATATCGAGGGAAGTATTAAATTGCCCAGAGCAATTAAATACGACGAGACTTGCCTACCGGCAGGCAGGTATCTCCTGAAAGAAGGACTATTACTCAGGAGATCTCTCCCTACGGTTGAGATGACAGGGTTCTTCTGGACAAAAATCCATATCCATAAAAAAACTGCTAACCCACCTAAGGTGGACTAACAGCTCTTTATAACTAAATACTTTAAGCGTTTTTAAACCGGTTGGCGAATATACTTCGCTCCGGTTATTATGTTATTGAACAAATAGTTTTTTGGTAACTACTTCACCTTCAACTATTATATTCACAATATAGATACCTGCATCATAACTTGAAACGTCAATTACAGTTTGACCTGCTTCAACAGTACTGGTATATAGTACCTGACCAAGCATGTTACGCAAAACAACTTTATCAATGCTACTACCAGGAGTAACTATTGTAAACTGAGTGCTTGTAGGATTTGGATATATTACCAGTTCGCCATTGCCACTTCCAAGAGCAAAGTTACTTTGTCCTTCTTTTGTACCTGTTATTGTAAATATAGCATTACTATAATCTTCCAGGGAAGGAGTTACCGGGCTATAAACACGAACCTTATATGTACCAACACCAAAGGTAGCATCATCGATATCCCATACATGAGTAGTACTTTCAACATTAGTGGCAATAGAGGCTATTAAAACTTCATTAGCATCTACAAGGTCTATATTAACATCTTCAAAAACATCATCATCCCATGAAATTAAATGTTCAGTATTTAACTCCCATATTTCACCGCCATTAGGTTGATTAATACTAATAGTAGTACCACCTGTTTGTTCAGTAGCAATCGTAAAGGTGCCTTCGCTAATATCATTATATTGAGGATCGTATATACTTTCTATTGCAATTTTATAATTAGTACCAGAATATAAACCACTTCCGCTGCCACTGAAACAAACATTGTCAAAATATGATCCAGCATTGTCTTTATTTTCCCCCCAGAAGAGTACACCTACTAATTCGTTTTCTCCTGGGTCACCATTAAAATCTAGAGACCACTGAAAACCAATAATATGTTCACCATCAACGTAGAAATCACACCAGTCGTTATCTAAATTAACTACAATCTCATTATGATACCAGGTATTATTTAAGTATGACACTGTTGCGGCATTTAGACCACCTGCATCAATTGTCATCATATTATTTCCATACTTAATGCGGAATCCACAATCGTTTCCAGTCGTTATACTTTTCTGTAGACTCCAATATCCGGTTTCTGCGGTTGAAATAAGGATGTCGTTTGTAAAGGTATATGAGCCTGATGTAAGATTCGCATCGGCAAACTTAAGTACTAAGGCTGTTGATTTTTCTACCCTAAAAGAATTGTCTGGGCTTACTGAATACGTATTCGTTACTTTAGCATCTTTTGCTGTTCCCGGGTCCCCATTCCATATGGTCCAGTATCCGCCTAATTCTTGGGCTACAAAATCGTTTTGTGCTAAGGCATCAAAGTCTTCACCGTCTCCACAGTCATTTGTTTCAGGTATATCCCATGTTAATGTTGTACCTGGAATACCAATACCAGAATAAGCATTAGCAGGAAGACCTGTTAATTCCCAAGGCACAAGATCTGCTATGGGATCATCGCCACCTTTTAGTAATTTAACATAAACATTTTCAACAAGTTCATCATCCCATGAGATAAGGTGTGATGTTTCATCAACCCATACTTCACCACCGTTAGGCTGATTTACCCATACCAGACCGCCAATTGTTTGAACGAATGAGAATGGATCTTCGCTAATATCTGTAGCAGAAGAGCTAGTATTGACTGAAGATATTCTTACTTCGTAGGTTTCTGTGTAAAGTATAGGATCAAAAGTGGTAGGCCAATTTGTTTCTGTATTCCATGTCCAGGTTGAACTTGGAACTCCTCCATCAGGAGTTATTGTCTTCCACCCATTAGTGCCATCTGTTACTTCAATATTAACATTCTCACTAATATTATCAGTCCATGAAATTAGATAGGAGTTTCCTTTAATCCATTCTTCACCGCCATTTGGCTGGATTATAATTACTTCGCCATAAGGTGAGTAATCGATTATATCGAATGCATATTCGCTTATAGCCGGTGTAGCACTTGAACCGGATGCTGATGATGATATTTTTATTTTATATGAACCACCTTCTAAACCTTGATCGTCAGGGATTTCCCATGTCCATGTTGTACCATTATAATCTGCATCAGGGATACCAGATACACCTTCGCCAACAAGAACATCAGCAGGTGATGTATATAGTTCAATATTAACAGGTTCAATTAAATCATCCATCCATGAAATTAAATGTTCAGTACCTATCTCCCATTCAATACCGTCAATATCTGGTTGGATTACTTCAATAGTTTCACCACTATGTGGGATAGTTGTAATTTCGAAAGTGTTTGCGCTCTTAACATATGCAGTTGGAGGAGTAGCCGAGGATATTATTTTTATTTTGTAATCATCGTCGTCATCTATACCGTTAACACCTTCTGCAGGAATATGCCAATCCCATGTGGTACCAGTGGCACCAGATTTTAGTGTCGTTAAATAACCAGCTGAATTAAATAATTCAATAATAACAGGTTCAATTAAATCATCCATCCATGAAATAACATAAGTTTCCTCAAATAACCATTGTATGTTATCATCATTGGGTTGTATTAAAGTTATGGTTTCGCCTCCTGATGGTGTATCGGTAACTGCAAAAGGAAATTCACTAATATCATCAATTGTTGGTTGAGCAGATGATACTGCATAAATTTTATAATTACCATTAGGTAATACTGGGATATCCCAATCAACAGTTGTACCTACATTATTTGTGGGTAGATTAGAGGCTGGTGACCCAGAATAAGGAACGTAGTTGCCAGAACCTGCAGAAGTTTCAATATACAATTCCAAATCTACATTTTCGATTAAGTCATCCATCCATGAAATAAGATGGGTAGTGCCGCTTTCCCATTGTAAATCTGCAACATCAGGTTGAATTAATTCTATTTCGGTACCACCAAAGAATTGATCAGTAATAGCAAAATAATTTTCACCAAAATCAAAAACATCGGTAGTTGTTGACCTAACTTTGATTTTGTACTCATTAATAGTGACTGGAAAGACAGCTGGGATGGTCCATATATACCCTGTACCTTCAACACTTGTAGGCAAACCTGTTGTACTTGGTGAACCGGGATATATTTCATCAGTACCATTATTATTCCACCATAATTCCAATCTTACCGGCTCTACTAAATTATCAGTCCAGTAAATACCATGTTGAGTACCCGGTTCCCATTGAATACCGAGTACATTTGGTTGTTCTACGTGGATTTCGCCATCACCGGGAGGGAATTCATCGTCTATTTCAAAAAAGTTGAGACTTTCGGATGCCACAAGACCAGTTTGATAATACAATGTTATTGTATAATCAGCACCTAGAGGGAAATCAGCCGGAATATCCCACGAATATGAATTACCTGATACCGATATATCAATTGGCGTTCCAGCGCCATTTTTTTTATAATACAATTTGTATGACGTACTAGGATCTCCCGACCAAGTAATGTTATGGGTGGTTCCTTGTACCCATACAATACCTGTGGACGTAGGCTGTATGAGTGTCTGTGCTGTGGTGCTCACTGTGGCACCTATCAGCAGCAATGTTAAAAAAACAGTGCTTAAGTAATAAATTTTTTTCATAACGCTTAGTATTTAGTAATTAGTTAAAAATATTTAGTAAACATTTTCATCATTTTTTCTGGATTAGTGGTTAATATATTATGAAGATTCTACTCTTAAACCAGAGGCATTTTCATTTTCAAAATATTTCTTGGGTGATAACCCCGAAAAACTCTTAAATTCATTTATTAAATGTGCCTGGTCGTAATACTGGCATTCATAAGCAATTTCAGGCCAGTTTACATTTCGTTTTTTCTGCAATAATTCTATTACTTTTATAAACTTATTTATCCGATGAACAAGCTTAGGTGATAACCCAACTTTTTTATTAAACAACGAAATCAGATGCTTGTTGGAGATGTTTTCTGATTCACAAAAATTCTTTATAGACACTGGAGCTCCCTCAGCCTTAACTTCATTAATGGCCGAATCAACTACATTATAAGCGCCTTCTAGTAAATCTACCTTAATAAGAAAATAATAATCAAGGATTTTCCTAATTGCTTCATCATCACCAGCTCCCATAAGCTTTCCTCTCAATTGCTCAGTTTCACCGTTAAGGATATCAGTTAAATTAACAATTTTGTTACTAAACTGCATCATTGGAAGCTTAAAGAAATTATAAGCACCACCCTGTTTGAATTTAATGCCAACTATATGCGTGTCTGTTTTTTCTTTAATTACATAGTATTTTTTATGTGTTCCAATAATCAGGTTATCAGATAACTTTTTAGAGTCACCTACAGAATCTGCAAATGTAATTGGGCTTCCAATATTAAAAATGATACTGGTTGTTCCATCCGGCAATATTTTTACATTGCTACTCCCACTTTTCTCAATCCAATAGTAATCAATTGTTTTCTCTAAGCAGGGATGGGGAGATATTTTAGTAATCATGTTAATGTATTTAGATAACAATATCGATTTTTAACACATATACCACTATAGTGCCAAGCGTTACTATCATCTAATTAACAGCATGTTATATTGCTTAGAAATTGGCTTTATTGTGCCAAATATGGAAATCAGGTTCTGTTTTTGGAAAAAATTAACCCGGAATGGAAGTTGGGAGTCAGAAGCTTGGAGTCGGGAGACTAAAGACTGGAAACTGCAGACTGGGAATGGGAGTTGGAAGTCCGGAGTCAGTGGACAGGACTGAAGGCTGGAGACTAGAGACGGGAGTTGGAAGTTGGAAGTCCGGAGTCAGGGAACAAAAGACTGTATACTGAAGACTGGAAATGGGAGACGGAAGTTAGAAGTCAGAAGTTGTCAATGCCTGAAATACGTTGACCACTTCAGTCTTCCGACTTCTGTCTTCGGTCTTCTGACTCACAGTTCAATGCTATTTTCAAAACATACTTTTTTCATTAGATGAAGGAATCGTTTAGTTCCTCCACCTTCTCTAATAATATCAAGCAATTGCACATCATTGTTCTTAAAAACAGAGCCAAAAATAGTATGGATGTTTCGGTATTTGAACATATCGGGATTGAGAATTGTTGATGGGCCGAGTGTAAAAATTTTGCAATTATCAGGGGTTGAATTAACTATATTTAGAAAAGTGTTGTTTAGAACTGATGTTGATGTTAATATTACAACATCAGCTTTTTTAAGAAATTCCTTTTGCTTTTGAATATCAACAAGATGCTTGCCATTATTTTTCAAATCAAAAACACATAGGTTTATGGATGCATTCCTGAACTTTTCTGTTAACGATCCAAAATAGCCGATCATAACAATATTCCGATATTTAGTAAAATCAATTTCATTGAAAATATCAATTTGCTTTGAATAAATTTGATCATAGTTTAAAACTGCATTGAAATAAGCTGTTGCTACAATTCGGTGTGGAATCAACTTATAATCAAAGTGTTCAAGATCAATAATATTAACATCTATATCATCCTGCAAAGTTGCACAAACACCAATATTTCCATTTTTGAGAAGTACTGCTAAGTACTTTCTACCACAGATAATTTCTTTGATCTCATCAGTATTAATACCAATTTTATTATAAAAATGTATTATTGGTTCTTGCATATTAATTATTTTGATTTATAACCTGTAATGAATTCCAAATAATAGTGGTATTTTTAGAAGTATAACTCCAAGTAATTAGCTAATTACTTGGAGTCGGTAGCAATATTATCAAAGATTAGGCGACTAACATTTCGCTCTAGTTCTCCTGATGTGGAGTTACCATCTCTATCAACTCAGGTAATTCCATTCCCAAATCTTTAAGATGTGATAATTTTGGAACACCATTTTTGGTCCAGCCTCTTCTTGTATAAACAGCATCAAGCAACTTTTCATATTGTTCTTCACGATACTTGCGTGTAATCTTACGCTTCTCATCAGTTGTTTTACCCTCAGGATCAATCCCAATAAGTTCTTTCATTTGTTTGTCGTAGCGCTCTACCCTTGATTCGTATTCTTCATTTGTAACAGGACCTGCTGCACGATAAGGCTGAGCATCAAATTCTCTTGTTCCGTAACCACGTCTAAGGTTGAAAATTCGTTGGTAGTTATAAACTCTTTCCGATTGGCGAATCATTTCGCGCTTATCAATATTTCCTCCGGTAACAGCATTATATATTGTAATATAATTATCAACATGTTCAGGAACTTTTGCCGGTTCATCGGTTTCTGCATTATTTTCAGGTTCAACATCATTCCATGGAAGTTTACACAACCCCATTAAACCAAACCATGTTCGAAACATAGGGAAATAATGAAGAGCCTCGGCTTTGTCTTCGAATGTAGGTATCTGGTTATTAACCATATCCATGAAAATTAGCCATGCTTCATCATGCTGTGGCCCTTTGTTAGTCATTGCGAAACCACCTTGTTGCGCCAGCGATTCTTTACTTATATATTCTGAATATTCAAGACCTTTATTTTCCATTCCAATATCTTGAAGGAAATCGGCATCACCCCATCCATTCTTAGCAAAGAGCTCTTTCATTTTACGAACACCTAAACCAAGTGTAACGCCAAAACCTTCACCTCGGGCAAGCTGGTGGATAGCTTCCATAGCCGAATCAGAATTACCAAAGTTAAGTTTTAAACCACCAGTTCTTTCTTCGTTAAGAATACCATTTTCAAAGCATTCCATGGCAAATGCCATTAATGTACCCCACGAAATAGTACAAATGCCATAGGTATCGCAATAAAAATTTGCTTCAATAATATAATCGGGGTTAAAAATTCCACAATTTGAACCTAAGCCTCCTGCATTTTCATATTCAGGACCGTCAACAATAACCTTCTGTCCGGCATAAGGACCTGTTCTTAATTCATAATTATCAACACCTTTAGCACACGACATGTTACATCCAATCCAACAACCATCAGGAATACCTTGTGTAAATCTCCGTTTCCATTCTTCTGAGTCGATATTTTTTGTGTCGGGATGGCTTCCAAATTTGTAATTATTTGTAGGTAGTAAATCATAATCATCCATAATCTCAACAAGGTGAGCAGTACCCTTAGTTCTCATTTCAGCCTGATCATCATCAAGTTCACGCATTTCCCTATTAAATGTTTTACCCCGCTCCATAATGGCTTTGAGATCAGCAACATTATTAAGGTTTCCTTTTACTCCGGGAACTTTACAAACAATAGCTTTAATATTTTTATCTCTAAAAACAGTTCCTATTCCACCACGGCCGGCTTGTTTTAATCTCACGAGTTTACGTTTAGAATCGAAGAAACTAAAGTTGAGCATTCCAATTAATGAATGACCGGCAGCTTTACCTGCAGAAACCACTGCAACATTTTTTCTGTCCTTTTCATTATCGGCATACATCTCAGTAAGTTGTTCAGCAAGTACATGACTATCAACTGCCTCACTGGGAGCTTCAAGAATCTCAACTTTGCCTGTAACACCATCTATGAAAATAATGATTTCCTTTTCTGACTTGCCCTGGAGTTCGAAAGCATCAAAACCAGAGAATTTTAAAAATGGTCCGAAATACCCCCCAACATTACTGTCGATTACTGAATTTGTAAGAGGAGAAATACTTACAACCAACGATTTTCCAGCTCCTGAGTATTGAGTAACTCCACATATTGGTCCTCCTGAAATAACTATTTCGTTTTCAGGATCGTTCCACTTTGTATCAGGCTTTGTTGCATCCCATAAATATTTTAAACCATATCCTTTTCCACCAATGAATTTTTCCTTCATTTCCTTTGGCACATCTTTAGATAGTATGGTATTGTCAGAAACATTAATATAGAGAGTTTTATCAGAATAACCTTTATCGAGAGGAGTAATATCATACTTCCAATCTGCTAACAATTTGTGTTGTTTTTTTATTTCTTCGATATTCATGATTTGGTATTTATTTGTTTTAAATTTTGCATTTATAATGAAAAACAAAAATATAAAATATAATTACTAACAACGCTAAAAGTACTAATAATCAGTTATGCAAAGTGATGCATATCGATATTTTCTATTGATCTATTTATTTTGGGCAGCAACCCTGCCTTCATAAAAAATTACGGCAGGCTAACCGGGCTTTCCGTTTATAGTTGTTTTATACAAATTGTGTTTTTGTAAGCTGTGCGTGTGCTGCAATTATTGCATCCGCCAGCTAACAAAAACATCATCAGTATTTCAACAAGCTATCACTTCAATCCTTTCTGCTTAGTAATCGTTTCAGTATTGCTTAATTATTTTACTTGTAACAAATCAGTGTTATATTTAATAAAAGAAAATTAGTGCATTCTACTGGTGTACAATACTTTGAATGCCTTTGTGGTAAAAATTAACCACAAACCTGCATACCGCAGGCAGGGTAGCACTAAGGGATACACTAAGGTAACACAAAGGGAAAAATTCAATTCTTAATAAACAGATTAATTGCACTAGAGCTACACTGATTAGTAATAATTATTTTACGTTAAATAAATTCCCATTTTCCAACTCTCTTAATCAAACATATAACTTATTTTTGTTAAAAATGAAATTAATGAACTTCCATCAAATAAAAGAAATACTGAAGAACAAAATTATAGGTATTGCCGGTTGTGGAGGGTTAGGCTCCAATTGTGCTGTTGCATTAGCCAGAGTTGGTATTGGCAAAATTATTATTGCTGATTTTGATACAATTGAAGAAAGTAATTTAAACAGACAATATTATTTTTTCGATCAGATTGGGAAAAAGAAAGTACAATGTCTTAAGGAAAATATCCATATGATAAATCCAAATGTTAAGGTGGAAGCTCACAATATTATGCTGGATTCCAATAACATTGTTGATATTTATAGAAATTGCGATGTAATTGTTGAAGCTTTTGATAAAGCTAAAATGAAACAGATGATTATTGAGATAGTGAGTGAAGAACTACAAGAAACTCCACTAGTAGTTGGGCTGGGAATGGCCGGCTGGGGTAACAATAATACGCTTCATAGCAAGCAATTAGATAATTTGTTTATTTGTGGTGATGAGGTAAGGGAAGTTTCAGAGGAGCTTCCTCCATTAGCACCAAGAGTTGGCATTGTTGCCAATATGCAGGCCAACATAGTACTGGAAATACTTCTTAAATAAATAATACTAAATGAATATTACTCTTAATAACAGACCGGAAAATTTCAAAGTTGATAATCTCACTATTTCAGAATTACTGGCAATTAAAAATTTCACATTTCGAATGTTAGTTATTAAAGTAAACGGAAAGTTGGTAAAGAAAAAAGAATATGCCAATGCAAAAGTTCTTGACGGGGATGTTGTGCAGATTTTACACATGATTAGCGGAGGGTAATGGAAACATGTAATAGTGGAGTATTGGAGAGATGGAGTAATGGAAGAAAAAAACTAGAGTGCAGAATCACCACTCCAAAACTCCATAACTCCATAACTCCATAACTCCACTCCAATTAATAAATACTTATTTTGACAATGGAAAATTATATTGAAATGACAAGCTGAAAGTTTGGTAGTTAAAATCATGGATCCCTAACTGGTATTGCAATGCTAAATCAATATTCTTTATTGTTCTTGTGAGTTTGATTCTATATATAACAGGTTGATCGCGAAATACAACAGGCTCATCCTTTTTTACTATTATTAGCTCACGATTTCCCATATAACCCCAATATCCTTCAACTGCGTTTGAAAGACTTAGTTGCCTTGATGAGATATCAAAACCCAATCCAAACAAAAATGCATCATTCTGCATATTATTTGGCATGTTCATTTGCCAAACATAAAAGCCAGCCATTCCATATAATCTAATACTATTGATAAATTTTTCATCAAATTTCAGATCTTTTCCCAGGGATACATCAAAAAAGTATCCTGGAGCATCGGTAAAGCGTGCATCGTTCAATTTATTACCGGAAGCTGTACGAAACGACAACCTCAATGCCAGGTCAGGAAATTTTCTGTCGCGGACAATTTGGATAATAGTACCAATATAAACATCGCCAAAAGCATATCCTTCTCCTGACATATTTCGTGTTCGCCGCTCATATACAGTAGTGCTATCCATTTGGTAATGCTCAATAAGCACACCGTATGCCTCTAATGCAATAATGTTTTTTACTATAGGAACATAGGCTCTTAGAAATAAATCCTGTGTAATATCTCCTTTATTCAGGTGGCAATCAAATCTTGCCTCTATTTCATATTGGTTATTAACAAGCCCTTTATTCGATGTAGGAACACTTAATGCATTGGGGCCCAAATAATAAGGAGAGTATATAATATAGTTAGTCCATGGTGTAATTCCATCCCAATCATGCAATTCGTTCCAACGCTGCTGATCTGATTCCGATTGCGAGAACAGAGTACTGATGCTTCCGCAGAACAATATTATTGATAATAAATACTTCAAAAAATAACGCATCATATAAGAAGGTACAGTAATATTTTTTGTGAAAATAAGGATGTCAGCGTAAATGAACTAGTTACTCTTTAGCGGTTTTTCCTGACCTAATATGGCCTTTCTCTTACTACTTATAATGTACTTTTTACGCACAGGATAATGTTTTGTAGCTGCCGGATCGTATGAAGAAGCACCACGTTTAGGATCAGACTTGTAGTTAAATCCATGACTTTTCTTTGTGCAAGATGTGCTAGCGAAAGAAAATGATATGGCCAGTACAAGTATTGTTATCTTAACGAGAGCTTTCATATGTTTAAAAATTTATATTGCATTGTGGATGAAACTAATATAAAATTTCTTCACCCATACAACCGTTTCTCTTTCGATTTATTTTTTACTAAACAAATATTTTTACAAAGATATTATATTTTTAAAAAAGTTTTCGGATTATTAGTCGCAATGGTTGAAAAATTATTTTCTCCAATAAAGGCTCTTAAGTCCAAAACAAACCTGCGCTCGCTTGTTTTTGTTTCTACCATATAATAATCCGAGCCAAAAAGTATTTTTTGTTTAAGCGCTTCATTGCTAAACAATACCTTAAGTAATGGGAAAAAATCCTGATTATTCAATGTAAATGAAATATCAGTATATAAATTTTTGTATTTTGAAATCATATCCTTAATTATCACGAACCAATTATCCACGTCACCGGGATCGTCAAGATATTTCTTCCAAAAATATTCTGAGCCAAAATGTGCAAGGCATATATTCAATTCTTTAAAATCTGTAAGAACCTTTCTATAGTTGTAAGGGTTTGTAAAGTTTGAGCACAGTTTTTTCTTACTTTTACCTTTCGTATTTATCGGACTATCAGATTTTGATAATAGTTTATATAATTCTTTTTTACTTCCCTTAAAATGAACCGGATTATACGGACTACAATGTGCGATTATAGGTAAGCTGTTATTCTCACAATATTCATAAATAGGATATAATCGTTTGTCGTAAGGAAAATATCCTAAAGGAGGATAAAGTTTCACTCCTTTAAAATCCCATTCTTCAACACATTTTCGAAGCAAATCTAAAACACCTTCCCTTCTGGGATCGATATGAATAAAAGGATGCATCTGGGGATAGGCTTTTTTCATTTGCCATAATTCTTCAAGCTGATCAATATAGGGTCGAGGAACTTTTCCGGCACCCATAAAAGCCATATCCATAGGCAAAATAACAAACTGAGTATTTTTAGGGTAGAACCGTATAACATTGTCAAATATTTTTTTCTGACTGCCCAACCTACCTATTCTCACAAACTTAATATACCTGTCGAGTAAATCATTATCTGAAAACGGATTCAGGTTGTTCATCAACTTAGCCGTTAGATGATAACCCGGTTTTGAGGCCAGCAAATGCACCAACCCAAGCGGGAGAAATTTTCGCGGAATATCAATATCCCTAAAAGTATGTATGTGAGTATTGTAGAACATATTACACTAATTATTAAGTCCTCATTAATACAAAGGCATTTTCAACTATTTGACAGCTTTTTTTGCTTATAATATTCTTTATCAGCTATATAAATATTTTTAACTACCGTAGCGTAAGTTATTTTATTATCATCAGAAAATTGAACAGATAATTCTATTTCCATCTCTTTATTTGCTGTGATCTCCTTTTTAATATTTGCTATTAATTCATCTGAAATTTCAAATCTGGCAAACACCTTTTTTTTAATCGGCCTTATAAATTTAATTGTAGCGGCTTTATCCCAAACTACATATTTTCCTCCTAGAATATTGATTAACTGCACCATATATATTGGATCTAAAGCGCCATATATACTTCCTCCAAAAACAGTTCCAACATAATTTCTAGTAGTCCATTTTAACCTTAGCTTAAGATGAACCTCTTTAAAATCTTCTGAAATGAAGCTTATTCGGGCACCGGTTCTTCTATAAGCAGGAACGAGATTAAACAAATAGCGTTTAAAAGTTGATTTTAAACTTTCTTTCCTTGCTGTTTCAAATCTCTTCATCTAAAATTCTATATTAAAAATCATTGGTATTACTCTTAACAAATTAATAGAATCGGGAGTAAATATAGTAAAAAAGCAATAATGAATATTTCTAAAAAATAGATATAAATATTTAAGTAAAAATAATTCCCCTTGAAGTTTGTATCTATCTTGTATATGTACTACAATAATAACTACATTTGTCCACGACTTTGGTGTCAATTCCATCTGACCTGATGGATGACTTAATAGGGAAACAGGTTTAAAACCTGTACAGTTCCCGCTGCTGTATGCTCAAATATAGCTTTTGAAACCCGGTCACTGTCTGCCTCAGGCTGACGGGAAGGCCTCAAAAGTGAGCGAGTCAGAAGACCTGCCTTTGTTATGTTTGATCAAAGCTTTCGGGATAAAAGCAAGATGATGTTACATAATATCGTTTAATCCTGTAGAGTTTTGAGGTTTAATTAATTTTTAATCTTAAAACTTTTTTTATGAAAAAAACTTACTTTTTAATTGTAATGGTTGGGTTAACCATTTTTAGCTCAATTATTGTATCGGCTCAAAACTGGGTTGTAAATCAGGTTATAGTTGGATCGGGAGGTGTTTTTGGTGACACAACCAATCATATAACCTTAGCTTCTTTTAATCCAGACAACGAAGCAACAACTACTTTTGGAAATATCTATACTCAGAGTATTCAGGATATAGTAATACGTGACAAATACGCTTTTGTTGCTGCCCAGGATTCTATCATTAAATTTAATATTGACACTTACGAAAAAATTGCTTCTGTAGAGGCAATTGGAGTTAACAGATTGCTAATCAATGAGAATATACTAATGGCTTCATTTCAGTATCCTGTAACAGAAAATTTTGTGAAAATATTTTCGTCTGAGGACTTGACACTTATTACCAATATTGCCGAAGTATCAGATGAGTCGGCAGGAATGTTAGCCGTAAATCAACTTGCATATGTTGCTGTGCCTGGAGGTTGGGATAGTTCAATTGGTAAAATTGCAATAATAGACCTATCCAATTATTCGTTGTTGGATGAGATTAATTTCAACGAATTAGGCATTGGAGTTTATGACCTGTTTTATTACGATGAAAAAATAATGTCAGTTAACAAAACTCCATGGGGTGGTTCATTCGGATATCTATTAAGCTTGAATAGTACAGGCTCACATACTGAAACATATTTGATAAATGAAACTCTGGGTAAAATGATTGGGGTGAAAGATGGCATATTATATACTATTATGGATGATGGAATTGGGTCCATAGATTTATCAGATTTTTCAGTTATTGATAAAAATATAGTAGCTGCTTCACAATTAACAATTGCCGATGCAGAACTTGACACAGTAAACGAGATGTTTTATGTAACCTCTACTGATTACTATTCAACGGGTTTAGGTACTATTTATAATTTGGTTGGTGAAGAAACTGGCAATTTCGATGCTGGAATTTCTGCCGATGCTATAGCCATTGATTATAGATTTAATACCGGAGTTACTGATCTATATTCGGAAGCTGAAATTAAAATTTATCCCAATCCTTCATCAGATGTTATAACTGTTGAAACAAGTGATGGAGCTTTAATTGAAAATTTTAAAATAGTTGACATTAGTGGTCGTATTATTATGAATTCGAATGAAAGTTTAAATAGAAGAACATTAAATATTGTTATTAACGAAATGGAAAGCGGTTTTTATTTCTTGCTATTGTCTGACGGTAATAAACAAATCACTAGTTCATTCATTAAAAAATAAAACAGATTAGTATAAGGCTATCCTAAAACTGAAAAAACGTATGTCATTCTGAGTGATAGCGAAGAATCTATTCCAATTTACACCCCTCCTTTTGAGATTCTTCACTACGTTCAGAATGACAAATGACTTATTTTTTTACCATCTATGAAAAATATTAAACCATATATTACTCTAATATCTTATATTGTTTTATTCACATTATCAAGTGATTACATCAATGCACAGTTTGCCCCACCGGCCGGACAACCAGGAACAACAGCTATACATGCCGACAGCAGTATTTTTATTGATTGGGCTAATGATTGTGAGGTGGCAAGAGGGTATTTTGATATTTCGATGCCGGAACTTGGTTTAGTAACCTATGGTAATGATTCAAACGGAGTTACCAAAGCAGATAATGGAGTTGTTAGTTTGGGAGATGGCGGTATAGCAATATTAAATTTTGATATTCCAATTGCCAACGGCCAGGGATGGGATTTTGCAATCTTTGAAAACTCATTTTCAGATGATTTTCTAGAATTAGCATTTGTTGAAGTAAGTTCTAATGGAATTGATTATCATAGATTTAGTGCGATTTCACAAACACAAAATAATGTCCAAATTGAAACATTCGGATTAATTGACGCAACACAGATAAATAATTTAGCTGGTAAATACAGAGGGTTGTATGGGGTTCCATTTGAACTTTCGGAACTGGAAACTATTCAAGGTCTAGATTTATCAAACATTATTTCAATAAGAATAACCGACGTAGTTGGTAATATTGATGCAGGATATGCTTCATATGATTCTGATGGAGGAATTATTAATGATCCATGGCCAACACCATTCGAGTCGGGAGGATTTGACCTTGATGGAGTTGGAGTAATAAACAACCAAAACAACACATCTGTAGTTGAGATTATGAGAAATGCCACCGGAATCATTTTCCCGGTTCCTGCTAACAATTATTTTAAGATAAAATTAACTAACGAAGTTAGCAAAGTTGTAATAACTGATATAAGCGGAATGATTGTCTTGGAATATGATGCTCCAAACAAAAATAACATTGACATACAATTACTTCCTGCTGGTTTATACTTCGTTAGTATATATTATGAGGATAGATTATTTACAGCTAAGCTGATAAAAAAATAGGTTATATGCCTAATGTAATTCTTAAATATAAACTAACAGCACTAATTATTTTGGTACTGGCTTTAAATTTAAAGGCCCAGGTTATCTATGATACATTATTACTTACAGAGTTTGAAGTAATCAGCAATCTTGTTGATCTTAATTCACCAACAAAAGTTATTACAATCGACTCAATAGCTCGTAAAGAATTAAACCTTAATGATATTGGTGAATTACTGGCTAGTTACACTCCTGTTTTTGTAAAATCATACGGAAAAGGTTCACTATCAACAGTTTCATTTAGAGGAACAGGAGCATCTCATACCAAAGTACTGTGGGAGGGATTAAACATCAATTCGCCAATGCTAGGTCAAACGGATTTCTCACTTTTACCAGGGTCTTTTTTTGATGAGATTGAACTACATTATGGTGGTGGATCATTAACAACTGTTAGTGGTGCACTTGGTGGCAGTATTAGTTTAAAAAATAATTCATCTAATAATAATAAACATTGGCTAAATGTAAAGCAATCAGTAGGAAGTTTTAACACATATCTAACTGCAGCCACACTAGTTATTAATAAGTCAGATTTTAGTTCCGATACTCGTTTGATGAGGCAATCTTCACTAAATAATTTTACATATTACAACAATGCACTATTACCTACAGGTGAAGAAATGACTCAATCCAACTCCAACTTTGCAAACATTGGGTTTACTCAGCAATTTTCATATAAGATATCTAACAATCAGGAAATTACCTTTATTAGCTGGAACCAATGGAATAACAGAAATATTCCTGCTATTATGACAAATATTGAAAAAGGAGGAAACCAAAAGGAATACCAAAACGACTTTTTTTCAAGGAATATAATTGGCTGGACTCTTAACAATTCCAAAACTTATTGGGAAGCAAAAGGGGCATATTTTTATGAAGATATTGATTACTATCTTAGCACTTCCGATAGTCTTGAAAATACTATCTCTTTAATTGATTCTAAAAACAAAACAGAAAACTATTCGTTCACCGGAAATGTTTCCAGTGTGCTAATAGAAAGCTTAATTCTGAAAGCTGGTGTTGAACTACTTCAACAAATAGTAATTAGTAATAATTATTCAGGCAAAAAACAACGTACCTTATTTAATAGCTATATAAGTATTAAAAAGAATTTTAAAAATCTAATTACTGTTGAAGCTTTGATTCGTTCTGAAATAGTCGATGCTGAATTCATTCCTTTAACACCAATGCTTGCAATTAACCTGAAACCCTTTACGGAGCATGATCTTCATTTACGGATTAACCTTTCAAAAAATCACAATATACCTACGCTAAACGATCTGTATTGGTATCCAGGTGGAAATGAAAAACTCAAACCTGAACAAAGCTTAGAGGCAGATTTAAGTGTTGATTACATTAAAAACCTTAATAACAAATATATAATAACGCTTAGTGCCAGCGCCTATGCGTCATCAGTTAGTAACTGGATAATATGGCTACCGGGCGATTATAGATATTGGAGTCCTGAAAATATTGCAAGTGTTTATGCAAGGGGAACCGAACTATCAATAAGATTTAGCGGTAACTATGGTAAATTAAAATATAATCTTTTTGGTGAATATGCCTACACGCGTACAACCGATAATAGCAAAAAATCAAATGCTAATGATAATTCAGATACTCAACTAATGTACGTGCCAAAGCATACTGCCAGCGGGTATTTAAATATAAATATAATGGGTTATTTTGCCAACTGGAGTTTAACATACACCGGGTCTAGAAATACATCTTTAAACAATGATGAAAATTACTCTTTTACGCTACCGCAATACTTGCTAAACAATATTTCGGTAGGAAAGAAATTTTCAATTAAAAAAGTAGATCTTGAAATAAGAATCAAAGCATACAACATATTTGATATTGATTACCAGGCCGTTTTATGGAGAGCAATGCCAGGTAGAAATTATGAGATATCACTAAGTTGTGGTTTAAAATGATACTAAAAGTAATAAAAATAATATGTCAAAAAACTTAATTTTCTTACTAATTATTACCCTTATAGTTGCTTGTTCAGAAAAAGAAGACTTAGCTCCTGATACAATTAAAATTAACCGGGGAGGAATTTTTATTGTTAACGAAGGCAACTTTTCATTTGCTAATTCCTCACTGTCATATTTTAATCCTTCAAATTCGGAGATTCAAAACAACCTGTTCTATAAAGTAAGTAATGTTCCTCTTGGAGATGTGGCACAAAGCATTACAATCCATGAAAATGAAGTTTATTTAGTAATAAATAATTCGGGAATAGTATATGGAGTTAACAGAGAAACCCTTGAGTTCAAGGGGAAAATAAGTGGGCTGACGTCTCCACGCGAAATGATATTTATTAATGATAATAAAGCGTACATCTCAGATTTAATTAGCACCAAACTAACTGTTATAAATCCTGCATCTTACGAAATAATTGGTAAAATCGAATTGGGCAAAAGTAGCGATTGCATGATTAAAACCAACAACAAAGTGATGACAGCAAACTGGTCAGCTTACAATCAGACAACCATAAATAACACGGTAATGGTTATTAATTCTGACACAGACAAATTGGTGGATTCAGTAGTAGTTGGAATTGAACCTAATAGTATGGTTATTGATAAAAATAATTATTTATGGGTGCTTTGCAGCGGAGGATTTATGAACAGCGAACTGCCTACATTATGGAAAATTAATACAGGCACTCTTGAAACAGAAAAACAATTTACTTTTACAAATATAGCTCAAAGTCCTGATAATCTATGTATTAATGGTAACAGTGATTCTCTTTACTTCCTTAACAATAGTGTTTTTAGGATGTCAATATATGATCAATCACTACCTGAAACTGCAATAATTTCTGAAGAAGAAAATAATTATTATTCTTTAGGAATTGATCCCATAAACAATGATATTTATGTATCCGATGCAATCGACTATAATCAGAATGGAATAGTTTATAGATATAATTCTTCTGGTAATTATATTTCATCAACCGGGGTTGGAATAATTCCGGGATGTTTTGGATTTAACTATTGAGTATAATTAAAAATCCCATATGGTGATTCTATTGTGAGCTTCTTAGTATCACATTGCTTAACATGGCCAACAATTTGAGCGTTAATATTATATGATTGAGAAATTTTTATAATATCCGAACTTATTTCTTCAGGTACATATATTTCCATACGATGCCCCATGTTAAATACTCTATACATTTCTTCCCAATTAGTACCCGATTGAGATTGAATTAACTCAAATAGTGGAGGAATCGGAAACATATTATCTTTGATAACATGTAGTTTATCAATAAAGTGCATAACTTTTGTTTGGGCGCCACCACTACAATGAACAAGGCCGTTTATTTTATCTCTATAGGATTCAAGTATTGATTTAATTACCGGAGCATATGTACGTGTGGGTGATAAAATTAATTTTCCAACATCTACCCCATCAACGGCGCTTGGCTGGGTTAACGACATCTTACCTGAATATACTAATTCTTCTGGAATAAGAGGATCATAGCTTTCGGGATAGCTGGTTACTAAGCTTTTATTAAATACATCATGACGAGCCGATGTAAGCCCATTACTTCCCATGCCCCCATTATACTCATTTTCGTAAGTCGCTTGGCCGCTTGAAGAAAGTCCGATAATTACATCACCTACCTGAATATTGTTTTCAATTATTTTGCTTCGATGTATTCGTGCCGTAACAGTTGAATCGACAATAATGGTTCGAACTAGGTCACCAACATCAGCAGTTTCACCACCAGTCAAGAAAATGTTAACACCAAGGTTTCGCATGTTTTCAAGAAATTCTTCGGTGCCATTTATTATTTCAGCAATAACACTTCCTGGAATGAGATTTTTGTTTCTTCCGATGGTTGACGAGAGTAGTATATCATCAGTAACCCCAACACATAGAAGATCATCAAGATTCATAACAATGGCATCTTGTGCAATTCCCTTCCACACATTAATATCACCTGTTTCTTTCCAATAAATATATGCAAGCGAAGATTTTGTTCCGGCACCATCAGCATGCATTATATTGCAGAAATTTTCATCACCACCAATAATATCAGGTATAACTTTACAAAATGCTTTAGGAAACAGCCCTTTGTCTAAATTACGAATAGCTTTATGAACATCTTCTTTGGAAGATGAAACACCTCGCTGCATATATCTTGATTGTTTGTTCATTCTTCTAATGTTGTCATTTTGAACGGAGCTTGCGAAGTGAAAAATCTCTATATTTAATTTAGGATAGAGTTCCTTCTCCGCTCCAGGTCAATCAGGAAGATAAAAACTTTCCAAAAATTACTAGTCATTGTTAATCACTAATTACTCAATTGTAAGTTTATGTGTTTTTGTATTGTATGAATATTTTCCAAATTGCTTCATAAGCCGATCACCAAAAACAAGTCCGTATTTTAATTTATGGCTTACTTTTACTTTAATATTCTCAACCTTCTTGTTAGCTATATTTATTTCTTTAATATTAATTATTGCTCTGTCGGCAATAGTGTTATCAGCCAGCACTCTTTCCGGGTCACCTTCAAAATCTTCTTTACTTATTGCTCCCCATTTTAAAAGATCCATAGCTTTATCCAATGAAATCAGAGCATCTGCAGTTTTGTCAAAAGCAAATCCTTCATTGTATCCATTAATTATACAGGTTGAGATATAAGTTCCTGATTTTGGAAGCTCAGTAAACATTATTGCATTATCATCAGGATTAATAGCAATATTTACGGTTGTAAGATCAATATTGGTCGATTGTGGTACATAATCTTTGCGTAAGACTCTAAATTCAGTACGTCTGTTAAGCTGATGTGCGGCCTCTTTTTCGTTGTTGGTAGCAAGTGACTCTATGTAAGCTTCATCAAATGTTACTCCTTCTGAAAAAGGAAATCCATCTCTGATAACATCCTTTTCAAGAACAAGCGGCACACGTTCGCCATAACCTTTCGCCACAAGCCTTGCAGGCTCAATACCTCTAATTATCAAATAGTCAACAACTGACTGAGCACGACGCTGAGATAGTATGTCATTTTTTTCATAACTATCACGTGAATCGGTATGGGCAGCTAATTCAACTACAATATTTGGATTGTCGCGCAAAGTTTGGATAAGGCCTTGAAGTGAATCCTGATACTGAGGTTTTAAATCCCATTTAGCAAGATCGTAAAGAATTTCAGGTAACGGTATTGGGTCTGATGGAATTGGAATAAGACTAAAATCTTTAACAAACTCTTTACTAAATTCAACTCCAACAGTTGTGAAAGTAGCTCTTTCGTTAAAATAAAGTGCTTTCGCAACTAGTATCTCGTATGTTGTATTTTGTTCAAGTTGACTTTCTCCAAAACTATAGAAACCTTCATCGTTAGTACGTGTTGTTACCGAGAGACCACTTGATCCAACTAGCTGAACACTTACATCACTCATGTACATTAACGTACGATCATCTCTAATCGTACCACTTAATGTAAAATTAAGAGGAGGTTCAATAAAATACCATATATCTTCCAACCCTCTTCCTCCCTTTCTATTAGAACTAAAGAAACCGTAGTCATCAGTAGGATGATAAACTATACCAAAATCATCAAAAGATGAATTCATAGGATACTTAAGATTTCTAGGTTCACCCCAGTTACCAGCAGTATCAATTGTTGTAACAAAAATATCAAGACCTCCCATTCCTCCATGTCCGTCAGATGCGAAAAAAAGAGTTGTATCGTTTCTTAAAAAAGGAAACATCTCATTTCCATGTGTATTAATAACTTCACCAAGGTTCATTGGTCTACCAAAACCCTTAGTTTTCGAATCTCTAAATGCCACCCAAATATCTTTACCTCCCATACCATCACGTCGGTTAGCCGAAAAATAAATAACAAGCTCACCTTCACTTATGGTAGGTTGTCCAATTGTAGACATCGTATCGATAGTAGCAATCTCAACCATCTCAGGTTTTCCCCATGCGCGACCTGATCGTTTTGATTTATAAATCTGACATCCCGATTCTTTTTGTTCGTCATTAGGGCATCTTGTAAAATATATAGTGTTGAATTTTGAATTAAAAACAGCAGCACCCTCATTACCTTCAGAATTTACATTCTCAGTATCAAAAAGCACCGGTTCAGACCATTCCCCTTTTCTATCAATTTTTGCCTGAAACAAGTCGCTAAAGTTTTGATAAGTCCAATTATCAGTTTCCTTGCCGCTAGCCCCTTCGCGTGTTGAAGTAAAAACTATTTCATTATAATTATCAGTAGTATATGAAGGTGCAAAGTCGGCTTCACGCGAATTGACTTTCTTCACATTGTTAATCTCGTATTTTGAAGGATTCTCAATCCATTCTTCAATTAATGCTGTTGTTTCTGCCCCTTTTCGACCTCGTAAATCTTCAGGAACTCTTTCGGCATAAGTATTATATTGCGCAATTGCCTCAGCATAATCTCCGGTTATTTTCAGCATATCAGCATAATGAAGGCGGATTTCAGGGTTACGTTTATCCCATTCATTTTTAATAAGCCTTTTGTAAGATGTTGATGCTCGCTTATACTTACCGGTAAGACGATAACATTCTGCTAGTTGAGCAGTAATCCTATTTTTTTCCTCCTTATTCTTTTTTACTTTGGAATAAGCTTTTTTGTATTTATCAATAGCTAACGAGTATTGTTGCTTGGAAAATGCTTCATCAGCACCTTTAGCCGGATTTCGTTGTGCATTTAGTAATGTTGGCATGGTAATTAAAAAACCAAGTAGAAATATACTTGAAAATAATTTACTCATATTGATATTTATATGTTGATAGATTATAAACGTTATTGTAATCAAATTATTGAGGTAGCTAAAATTAATAAGGGTTATAATGTCTTATTTCCTTTCTTACACCTCTATGTTACTTCAGTTTGATTTTTACTTTCTTCTATTGAATCATCAGTTTTTGCCTCCAAAGTAGCTTTGTATTCTGCTAATCTTTTATCACGATCAATTCGGTCAGCTTCACGATTAATTTCTGTTTTAATATCTTCAGAAGCATGTTTTATTTCATTAATAAATTTCCCAAGTGTTCTGGCTATTTCAGGAATTTTACCCGGTCCAAAAACGAGTAATACTGCTAATACAACCAGCATTATTTCACCTGCTCCAAAATCAAAAAAAAGTAACTTCAAATCTGTTGTTTTAAATACAAGGGCAAAATTAAGAAAAAAAGAATAGTGTTTTATTATATATAATTACCATCGGTTAATTTACCTTTAAAATCACACACTAAAATATAAATGCCTATTTAGACAGTCTATAAATTTGACATTATATAGAGATATTTACATGATTATCATATGTGAATCAACTTGATTATATACTTTTGCGCCCTTATTAATTAAAAATATAAAGAGATGTTTATTTTAATGGTAGTAGTTTTTGTTCTAGGGTACACAGCGATTGCCCTCGAGCATCCTTTAAAAGTAGATAAAGCAGCCTCAGCACTTATCCTTGGTATGCTGATGTGGGTTATCTTTGTTTTTGGCCGTGTTGACATACTAAATATGGTAAATGAAACAGGTCAGTTTTTAAGTCAGTCGTGGCGAGGATATGTGCATGAGGCAGGGATCGATAATCCAACCTCAGGCGACATGCTTAACTTTATCACTCATCATGATGTTATGCATCACCTTGCAGAGATATCTACAATCCTGTTTTTCTTGCTCGGAGCTATGACAATTGTTGAAACAGTTGATCAGCACCAGGGATTTAAAATTATTACTGATAAAATTAAAACAACAAACAAGGTAAAGTTGTTATGGATACTTAGTCTTCTTACTTTTTTCATGTCAGCTGCACTTGATAATTTAACAACTACAATTGTATTAATTGCGTTATTGCGTAAGTTAATTGATGATAAAAAAGAACGTTGGTTTTATGCTTCAATGGTTGTACTTGCTGCCAATGCCGGTGGTGCATGGTCGCCAATTGGTGATGTAACAACAATTATGCTTTGGATTGGTGGACAGGTAACGTCGTTAAATATAATATTAATGGTAATATTACCAAGTTTGGTAACCATGATTGTTCCTGTTGTAATACTATCATTCTCATTGAAAGGTAATGTTACACGACCAAAGTTAAGCGATGATGAAAATAAAGAATTCACTACGCCATTTGAGCGCAATTTATTATTCTTTATGGGAGTTGGAGGATTACTTTTTGTTCCTATATTTAAAACTGTTACTCATCTTCCTCCATATATGGGGATGCTATTGAGTTTGGGCATTATCTGGATAACAACCGAAATACTACATCGTTACAAACCAGTTGAAGATCGTCGTACATTAACAGTAATAGGAGTATTACGTGAAGTTGATGTTCCAACAATATTCTTCTTTATGGGAATACTATCAGCTGTTGCAGCTATGCAATCTGCAGGTCATCTTACTCTTCTTGCCGACTGGTTAAATACAAATGTTGGAGATATTTATGTTATCAACCTGATAATAGGTGTATTATCATCAATAGTGGATAATGTACCTCTAGTTGCCGGTGCTATGGGAATGTATGAAATTGCACAAGTAGGTGCTACAGGATATGCAGCAAACTTTGTTGTTGATGGTGTTTTCTGGGAATTCCTTGCATATTGTGCCGGAACAGGTGGAAGTATTTTAATAATTGGCTCAGCTGCTGGTGTAGCTGCTATGGGTATGGAAAAAATCGATTTCATATGGTATATGAAAAAAATTAGTCTATTAGCATTAGTTGGTTATTTAGCCGGAGCTGCAGTATATTGGGCTCAGATTCAGATATTGCATTAGAAAACCTGAAATAGACGAATTTTAAGATAATTATAGCCCTGGTTGGAAACTTCCGGGGTTATTTTTTTGTACCTGGCTACCGGTAATTAATATAATTTACACAAGTCACGATTATACCAACCTAAGTTTGCCAAATAGTTATTTTAACACAAAACCAGAAAGGACATAAAGAGGAATAAGGCTGTTTATACCAATGGTAATATTATATCATTATAATTGAAAGTCCCCTTTTTTATCG